>Ga0126337_10001345_pt1 | contig 14717 bp, 6 predicted proteins | sample DipCmetagenome_FD_92527 | JGI IMG/M metagenome (GOLD analysis project Ga0126337, IMG submission 92527) | Coral microbial communities from La Bocana,Puerto Morelos, Mexico - Diploria C A metagenome | ecosystem: Host-associated > Invertebrates > Cnidaria > Coral | place: La Bocana,Puerto Morelos... | reverse complement strand
TTTATAACACGTTACGGTGGCCAATTTACATTTTCAACTTAGTTGATATAACCAAATTACCTTGTTACCCCCACCGACGCAGCACCACAGTTTCTTTAGAAACTTTCACCCTTTATTTATTTATTCATTCATAGACAATGTAGGAAAAGTAAAAGAGGTACCCTTTGCCAGAGTCTGTAATTTAAATAAAGAGATAAGCTGAGTTAATCCGACTACGGTCACATCTGTTAATATGTCGTGTTTTAAGAATGAGCAAAGAACACAACCCATTTGTAGCGAATTACTTTGTGTATAGCCGTATGGTTCCACACATATGAAGTCCTGCATTCTAAATTGATGATAAAGATGGCAGTGAAGAGCATAAACCAAACGTATTGCTAATAAACCTGACGGACCTTTTGCTGGCAAGAATAGAACTAGAATTCCCAGACCCTTCCTAGACAAACGCTTTTAAAACGTAGTTTCGCAGTATTTGTCTCTTCACATATATACTAAGAATAATGAGTTTCACCTTGGATAGACAAACAAAAGGCGTTTTCTGAAAGAACAAAGTAGAAAAAACTTCAAAGTACTCTTACATTTCTTTGAATCAAGGACGCGTTTTTGATACTTATATTTTCTTGGCTATTTAAACAGAGTTTGAAGACGTTACCTTCTTACGTTCTAAGCTTATTTTAATTAGCTAAAAACTGTACTTTCTGTTTGTCTCAGAGATTGTCTCTTGGTTAGCGCATTCGGCTCTTCAGCTTAAGGTTGGTTTTTGAAGCTCACCTGGAGACTACTCTTTTTCTGCTCAAAAATGTGATCAATACGTGACATGAAGTTCTTTTAACGAAAGTATTTTGAATTTCAATAATTATTTAGCGTTTTTCTCTAGTTTGTTTTCGTGTTTCCCGAGTATTTCTCAATGGGTCCAAAGGTTACTTCTTAACTACATCTTGTGTCCTCCTGCCATTTCCAGTTCACCCGTGCGTTCAGTCGTGAGTTGCCTTGCTTTCCATGGGGCGTTCCTTTGGCCCTAAAAGAGTTTCTTATTCGTTCCTCACCCGTTTACTCCGGGATTTCGGAGCATTTTACTGTGCGTTCCATATAGCCTCTCGAGTCTTCTCTCTCGCGTAACGACAGTCAAGAGTCCGAAATTAACAAGTCTACATTTCGACTTGTTAGGTTGTCAGCTTTTTGGTTGCAATCTAACAACAGTCAACTACCCTGAAAACTATGACCTCATAGAAGTTTCATTTATTTGTTTTCGCATAGTTAATAGAATGGTTTTCGTGTTGCATCAATGATCGTTTGTTGCTGAAACTTTCTCTGCTATCCTCTCTTCGCCATTTTCCAAATCACACAGAATCGTTTTCATATATCGGGTGGTCGTCGGTGCTTTCAAAAGTTTACCAGATACTTTAATACAGACTCATAGCTTTAGAGGGTAACTACAAGCAACATACACAAAAACAATAGGATGTTGGCGCCTTTTGTGACAAAATCACTTTTGACAGTCTCTTACTTTGTTTCGTATGTTGCTTGTGCTCATGCGCTAGAGAAACCAGTGTTTTGCGAATTACAGCTACAAGCACAATTTTTATGTATCACATTTTCTGAAAAAAAAAGTTTTGGATCTGACAATAATAATCATAGTTGCGTTTTCTTCATCATTGTTCTGAAATTATCTCACCTCTGCTATTGTTCCGAAAACTCTCACCTTGTGGGAGGCCTGTAAATAATTAACAATTATCCTGCGAAATCGCACGGAATATCGCCTGATACTTAGCCGACGAGGCCGTTGGCTGAGTCGGCTAAAATCAGGCGATATTCCGCAAGATTAAGCAGGATAATTGTTTTATTATTCAACAAATTGATAACAAAACTAACAATTTTATCCGGACAGGAAAAAAACTCTTTTATTTTGCTTGTTTAGCTTGTTGCGGCGTATATCGCAGGATATCTGTTACCTACGGATGACAGATATTGAGAGAATCATGACCATATTTGGACAGTGTTACAATTTGTTGAATAATAACTTCAAATAATTTGCCTGGACGAACTTGTGCAAGTTTTTTTCCTCTGGTTCGTCCGGTTCTGTATCAGTACAATCGCGTGTATACGATGGAATATACGTGAAGACAAACTTTTTCAGAGTGCGACAACTCCTTCTTTCGCTTAGTCTGTCGTGCATGACGCGAAACTGAAACTTCGCGGAAATCGAATTCCGGGGTCCAGAACGACTTCCCAACACTTGATTTCGCAAGGGTCATGATACAAGTCGTCTCGATACAGTCGATGCGATGCTAACTGAAGCGCTTGTAGCCAAAGTAAACTAACATATAAAAGCAGCCAGTGATTATTAAAAAGCGTTGATCCATCGCAAAAGAAAAAAAAATTTACATTACCTCTCTATATAATAGAAATATATAATTCGATCTGTGTTGTTCAGATAAACTCTGTAACAAATATACCTCACACTCAGACCTTATCTCGCGCCTGGGTTTTAAACGTCTTTGTAAAGCGCGTGACAGGCATAATTATAAAAGCTAGCGCAAAGGTGAGACGTGATATTTTCCGTTTATTTAAGTGAACTAAAAAAATGTTTGATGATTCAATGAGCGAACTTTACAACGGTTTTGTTTCTCGTAATTAGCAAAAAAATCTCACCTCTATTATTCCCTGGAAACTCACACGTCGGCCTCGACTCACACCAATATTAACAGAATAAGTCATAAAAAGTAACAAGTCTTCTCTTGAACATGTTTGTTAAATTTGTTCCACGGTGCTCAGTCCATTTGTTTCTTTTTGTAACTTCTGTTCAGCGCACTAGCTGGCGCAATCTAAACACTTGACACGGATCATGAAAAACAATTGTTTCCGGTTAGGATGACTGAAACTACGATCGTTTTCAAAAGAATAAAGGTTCGTACAGATTAGCTTACACAAGACTGATTTTTTTATTCGATTTCGACGTGAAGTGAAGCTTTTAAAGAGAGGCAAAATGTTATTAATAAATATGGCTTTGTTTGACTTTTCATTGTTGAAAAAATCTCACTCACTCTTCGCTTTTGTCCTGAAAACTCGCACCTCGTCTCGCGTGGGATCTCTTATAACTAAAGACATTAAACCCTTTTGTTTCTGTGTTTAATTAATGAGCGTGTTTATACTTACACTTGTTGAGGCGTGAGTATATAAGGGACCCGCTCGAACGTGCTTCACTTTATCGCTACTCGCAACGATTGAAGGTTCACAGGCGTTAATCATGAAGCTTTCTTGGATGTTATTAGTGACCCTGTTGGTTTTGGTTCATACTCGACAAGGATACAGCAAAACCACGTAAGTTTAATCTTGTTTGTACTTCAAACATTCTCGCCAAATCTCGCGATTAGGACTGGATTCTCGTGTTCTCCACGCGTGTCGCGTAATTCTCGTTTGTGTACCCAGAATGAACTTCGCGCTGCAAAGGACTTCATCAGTTAGCCCTCTAATAGAGATTACGCTGTAGTAAATTTTATCCAAGTCATAATTTAGTTAGGTTTCATTGTTGAGAATTTGTCATTAAATCTAAGTTCAAGAACACTTTACTTTCAGTTACTCATTGCGGCAATCAAAAACGCTTAATGTTGTCTACTCAATCGTTACATGTTGGTAAAATTATGTTTACTTAAGGATTCGGTAAAAAGGCCTACGCCTGGAAATAATCGATAGTTATTCAACCACGAAAAATCTCCAAAAAATCCCCAAAGATGTTTGGTTATCGGTGACGCGAGATTTTTGATGAGCACGCAAAGCGTTTTTGTTTCTTGCTTGAATACTTGAATGTCCTGGCGAGCTCTTCATTTAGAAGCTGTGTTTGCTCCAGCTTTCCAGGTCACGGTCTTATATTCTTTCATTCTTGAGTCCTGTTTAATTAACGTTGTGTTTATTTTGTTGCAGATCTGATGGTGGCCCGCGCAACGGCTTCATGGGAGAAAAGGTATGTATGTCTAGTTGTTTTTAAAAGCTGCCTGCATTCTCGAACGTAACGGTGTATTTGGCGTTCAGTTATTGGTGTATTCTAGAATGGTGGCTTTTTGGAATTACCCCTGGGAGGCGCTAGAAGGAGAGAGACTCTTTCAGACACTATATGTCCGTTACCATAATTCAGACGGTTCGCGACTGTATTTTTCGCGTGATGTCCTTTTCGTACGTTCCTAACAAAATGGTGGGACAAGAAGCAAATGAAGCTAGTATATTTTAAGTTATTGATACAAACGATACAAACGTAGTTGTAGCTTTTACTGAGAAAATTAAAAGAAACTTTACTATGGAAATCATATTTATTTTCTTGGACAATTCTATCCAAGAGGGAAAGAGAAGATCACATCTAGTTTTATTCGTGTGAGAAAGATACATGTGTTTTCATAATTTTTAAGACCATATTTCGGGACTTACGCTTTGTTTTATCACTGGGTTGTCGATGATACAGGTTTTGAACCAAAATTTAAAAGCTTGTAAAGCTTTTCCAAAATTCTTTCATTGCCTTGGAAAATTTCTGTTTAATCTTATACAAGAATGATGAAATACCTGACATCCTGGGCAGGTCTCGTACTTAGTCACAAATAATGGAAGCAAAATCCTTCTGCTTGTAAGCTGCTCTTCTTTGTCTAGGATTAGAATTGTTTAGTACGAATCATCACATTAACGATGGAATTGAACGATATTTGACTTCGAATCTTTGGTCAATCCGGCGTTTTGAGCCAAAATAAATGTTTCATTTCTTTCTTTTCTCCAGAATTATGAATTATTACTGCGCATCGTGAGGGAAGGAGGGCATCGTGGATTGACGGAGTGTCAGCACCAGTTTAAAAACGAGATCTGGAACTGTTCATTAGGTCGTGACAAGAATGTTTACAAACAGTTACCCATCTTTGTTAAGAAGACTTTGACTCACGGTAAGTTTGATTTCAAACTCTTTATTTAAGTGTTTATTAACCAATATTCCAAATGGGGGTAGATGTTCTTGGCGGTATTTACGTTCTGTTCTAGTTTGATTTCATAAAAGGAAATCCATTACGGACTTTGTAGACGCAAAGAGAAACAGGACTTGTTTGTTGCAAATTTAAAATGTTTTTTCCTGAAGACTTTCCCAAAAACCTGTTAATGTCCTGTGTTATTGGGCATGTAAAACTTGCCCAAACTCGGAAATGAGCTAACTAATACATCTTCGAATCATTGAATACCAATGATATCTTGATTTTCCCATACGAATCCTTATATTTCGACTGTCGCGTAACCAGAGTAAAAGTACTGTATGTATAGGGACGCTCATTTGCGAGCTTGAACTACTTGTGCTACAACTGTCGTTTTGAGCTTTATTTAATGTATTTATTCTCTCGGTGTTAATGTGATGCTCGAGGAAATACTTTTTATTATTTATTATTAAAAACTGGATCATTGGATACTACAATTCTAGACTTTTCATTGGCTTAGCCATCATGGATCATGATTCATTATACCATGCTCTACAAATAGGATAATCGTGCGCAGGTTTTTTGGGACGTTAAACAAAACAATTGTTCCACTCGCGCTTGTTCGAGCCAAGTCATATTCAACGTGCGCTTGTGGAATAATCGTTAATAATTATGAAGCTATAGAGAAAATAAGCTGAAACGAGATACCTAAGATAAATTCTATCCAAGAATCTAAGGATGTATCCTCATTTCTTTTCAGCCACTCGTGAAACAGCTTTCATTCACGCCATCAGATCAGCCGCCATCACGCACGAGTTCACTCATCAGTGCAGCCAGAACAAAATACCCGGATGCAAGTGTGGCAAGACAAGAAAACAGCCAAAAGCAAACAGCGGCTGGCAATGGGGAGGCTGCAGTGATGACATCAAGTTTGGAGAGAAAGAGACAAGACGCTTTATTGATAAACTGGAGAAAGGAAAAGACGCTCGTACAGCATTTAACCTGCATAATAACGAAGTAGGAAGGAAGGTAAACTGACTGCTTTGTAAATTCTTGTGACTTAATCAAGCAATAACACTTTATCTGGCAAATACTCTCATGTAAAACAAAAACAAAAAAAATGTCATCCTCCTCAAAAGTGGGGGGCTAAAGCCCCCCCCCCCCAGCCCCTCCGGCTCCGCCGTCCCTGGTCCTAGATAATTGAAACAAGACCCAAAAAGGAACTGTGTAGGGGACTTTTCAAGTATCGACCTTATACAGTAAAAACCCGCATACAAGAACACCCATTTTCGGGGTTCAGGCTGATTGGGTTCTTATATATCGGGTATTTTAGGTGAAATAAGCCTGAAAGTGTTCTTAAGTGTTCTTAATTTTTTACTTCTAAAAAAATGTAAGGGATATACTAACTATTATGAAATACATAACTTTGAGAGAAAATTAAACTTGAGACACACAACATTAGAAAATAAATTGCACAACCGAGCTTTAGACTGGCATCCGCTAGTCTTCCTCAGGGATTAGAACTATGGAGGCTTGGTCACGTGGAAGTTGTCGTTTGTGATCAAAGCTACAGACACTATTCTATTAAACTGAAAAGGGAAGAGTTTTTATATATAAGAACAATTTTCAATTTTCAGGCTGAATGTGTTCTTACATATATGCTCCTTTTTTACCAAATTTCAGCCTGGGTGTTCTTAATCCACGTTCTTGTATGCGGGTTTTTACTGTATTGTACTACCTTCAACTTAGTAGTGTAGTAGTAGTGTCTTTTGACTACAACCTCTAATGGCCTGCTGTCACTTTTACCTATTCATAACAGGTTGCTCGAGCAAATCTCAGAAAAGTATGTAAGTGTCATGGCGTCACCGGTGGTTGCAATTTGAAAACTTGCTGGAAGCAGCTTTCCCCTTTTACCGTGGTTGGATCAGAACTGAAAAAAATATACCGCGCTGCTGTCCGAGTATCATTCCTGAACAACAAGCTTCGGACACAAGACAACAACCGAAACAGACTGGTGACTAAAAAGGAAAAGAAGCTGGTCTATCTCGACTCTTCCCCAGACTACTGTGTGCGGAACACGACCGCCGGCTCGCCTGGAATGCTGGGAAGAACATGTCAAAGTGAAGATGCATCCAGAGAGGAATGCAGATCTCTTTGTAACTCTTGCAATCTGCGACACCGAACAGTAGAACATAAGAAACAAGTCAAGTGTAGATGTAAGTTCGTGTGGTGTTGTACCGTTAAATGTAAAGTTTGCACCGTGAAGTATTCGCTTACAACTTGTGTGTAATAATAGGTTAGCATAACAGCCGTGTCAATTGTCCAAAGACGGAAGTCGTCAGGCATATAATTCATCAAGTCGCAGTTTGATTCTAGCTCGTTTATAATCTTCAGCGAAATAGTGATGTTATTCTTCCAAGTTAAAGGGTTTTGTCCTTTGAAAAGTTTTTGTGAAAAGCTCAAACAAGTGTAGAAAGCTCATTTGCAGTATGATGTATTGTGACCTAGTCATTAACGTATTTTCATCAAGCTATTTAAGTATTAAGTTATTTTCGCGATAATAAACCATGTATACAAAGGAGACTACTGTTATTTTGATTGTGTTAGGGAATATTTCCGTCTCTGTTATAGCTGTTTGTCTGCCCCAAATTTCCTTCAATTTCCTCCGAACTAGCCCCGGACCCTTTCCATCATTAATTCAAGCAAGCATATGAGCCGAGTGCAAACTCAAGCTTCTGTTTTGTATAGATCAGCAAACGAAGTTTCCGAAGGAAAAAGTGGATAAAACTGCAAAGAAAAAATATCAGAGATTCTCTGTGTGTGTCCGCAGACGAAGGACATCGGCTTGATGTAATATCAGGTCCTGCATTAAAACAAAATTAAAACTAAAGAATACCAAAAACGGGACTGCACAGCGCACTTTAGATATCGACCTTATATTGTACTACCGCGAACTTAACAGTGTCCTTTGACTACCATCTCTCATGGCTTGTTGTTTCTTTTCTCTTTCTCGGAATTTTCTTTAATTTTAATTAATTAGGAACTGTACTTTCCACTGTCTTTTAGAGGTTGTCTCTGTGACGCGATAGGTTAGCGAGTTCGGCTGTTAACCAATAGGTTGGTGATTGAAGCCCACCCGAGGACGACTTTTTCCTGCGCAAAAATATGATTAAATACGTGATATATGAAGTGCTGTTAATCAAAGTGTTGCGAATTTCAAGGTCCCACAATAACAGAGTCCGAATTCCGTAGCACAAAACTCAATAAATCAAGCCTTTATTTCGACTTCTGAGACTGTCAGCTTTTGGGTGTAATCTAATTAACCGTCAACTACCCTCAAACGTATGTCCTCATAAAAGTTCCGTTTATTTGATTTCGTGTCGCGCTAGTTATCGCTTTTTGTCGAAGCTTCGCCTTCCACCCTCTCTTCGTCATCTTCATCATCTTCCAAACTGCACAGCAGTGAGTCGTTTTCATATGTCGGGAAAAAATACCTACAAAACAAAGACCAAAAAAAATAACTTTTTTACTTCGACTCGAACGATATTTTCCTTTCTCTGTTTTGTACAAGGATTCTTACAATACTTGTGTAAAAGGAGTACTTCCGAGAACTTTTAACAGTAAAAGGAGATAAATCGTTCAAGAATGGAGAAACTCACAGTGGCTGATCCCACACTGTTTGATCTTCAGGCAGTGCAAAGTGTTCCGCTTTCTCCATATGTTCCAAGACAGCAAGTCTCGAAGGGAAGTTTTCTTGACACTTCACACAGTTGTGCCTGTAAACCTGCCGGGTACGAAAGGCATACCACCAATATTGAGTGTGTCAGTAGCCCGGGGTCAGTATTCAAGTAAAACCTTACACAAACCGACATTTGGCGAACTTACCTGTCTCCTGATGTAATTGACAATTTTAACTTGATGATAGAAGTCTAAACCTAATATTGAAAGAAGAAACAGAAAACACACGACAGTTCGAATTTAGCTGCAATTATGTATTTGATATTTAAAATGAGATACTAGTTCACAATCTGTACACAGAAACTACTTAAGTACTCATATCAACAAAAACAGAATAATTATAGAAGCTAGTTTGGCCACGCACAAATTTTCCTTTTAATCGAAGGAAACCTAAAAATAGTAGTTTACTGGATAGATAAACACCAAAGAAATGATAATAAACCACAAAGGAACAAGGATGGTTTAGGATGGGGAAAATTGACACGGATTAAAAACGACAAACTTGAAAAAAATGGGCTCAACTTTTCAAGATGCGCAAACCGTGACATAGCTGCTTTAACATGTGTGCGCTTAACATGTAGTTAAAAGATAACACATACCAAGAGAGTGTTTGATGGCAAGAAAATCAAACAAATGTTCTTCCTAAGAAAGAAAGGAAAGAGGTTTTATCATAAACAATATCATTATATTAATATCAGAGTTGACAACAATTATAAGTAATGGTGATTACGAATAGAAAATAAAATTTATTTATTTATATATTTACTCAAATTCATTTGCGTAGATGATGTAATAAAATAAAGAATTAAATATAGGTATAAAAATGAGATATCTGACAGAATTTTACATTCCTTATTCTAAATAAACTGCCTGAGATAAGATTATAAAATGCACAGAATACCAATATAGACAAATCACTACAACAATAAGTGATCAGAAGACTATAAAAGTCAATTTTAGTCCCATTTACTGCCAAATGGTTGCCTGTTTTATTGTGTACTTATGTAAGCGTCCGAAGTTGTTAATAAGTTATAAAATCCACGGGTAATGTTTAGCAAACAACAAAGACTGAAGAAACATATTTCACAAAAGAAGCATGCAAAAGCATCATTTCTTTACAACTAACCTTCATATGCTGAAGAATCTCACTAGTTATAGGACAGGACGTTTCACAAAAAAGACAAACAGACGGTGGTAAATCACCTGTCCAGTCACTCCAGTCACTGCATAGAAAAAAATTTGGTTTATTGGTTTCATCATTTCCACGGCAGAGCCAGTCTTTCAACTAATGCAGCTAAGTAAGCCTTTCTTACTTTAGTGCCCATTAACAGGACAAGTCATTCAATACTTCACAGAAATGACGCCCATTCCCCTATCACCATCAACTTGCTTCTCTTACAGTAACGTGTGTTCTTATTTTCATGGTTTTTTGACATACCTTATTCTCACAACCTAAGAAAACTATTCACTCTATCATAATGTGATGCATACTTGTCTTCATCATCACACTCAGATATCTTAACAAAGCCAACTACTCCCACAGAATTATTGTAATTGATTGGCAACTTCATAAGATCCTTGTCAGGAATGGTTTAAAAAGGTCGGACAGGTAAACAAGGCATTGCAAGTAAAAAAAGTGTCAACACCTCATCCACCTATGTGCCTGCCCTTGAGCTAACAAAATTTAATTCGGACCAGTGTCACTTGCTAAGATCATTATCAAACTACAGTGTATTTCAACTCACTCTTCCCCTGCACTGTTGTCTGTTTTGTCTTCCTCTTCCTCTTCATTCTCATTTTGAATGTCCTCCCATGTTTTGCCTAATTCCTGTTGACAGTAAGAAAAAGAACAAATTAAATCAATCACAGAGGCTTTGCCTTTTCCTAAATGAGTTGTCAAACAAAGCAAAAGTTGAACACTCTAAGTATTAATTGTCCGCACTGATATTTAATGTTACAGGGAGTTCTGAGAATTTGGTGTTAGTTTTAAGGATGACTCCTCCATGTTTATGATTTTGTTAATTCTCATCACTTGGTTACTTGAACATGTATTAATACTATCAGGAGAGATTTGATGTTCATCACTCATTAAAATCAAAGAGAGAACTTTGCCCATGACCTCCCGAACACTGGGCAGGCGCTCTATCCACTGAGCTACAAGAACTCATGGAGAGCAAGGTCATTTAACTGAGTTCATATGTGAAAGGCATCCTGCAGAGCACTAGGATCAAACTCATTGCGAGTAGTGATAAATGAATAAGGATGGTGAATATTATGCTTGATAATGAGATGTGAAAGGTGACATGATCAATAAGACAAGAGCATGGGACAAAGAAAAAAAAAGAAATATTAATTAATTAATTAATTGATATTTGTCTCTTTAAGCTTACCAGATAATTTATAACATAAAATCTGTCGTATTCTTTATTCTTGGGGTTGATTTTCTTGTGTTGTTTCTTTCTCATGTGATCTTTAAGTGCTGTTCTGTCTTTAAATAACTTCTCACAAAACAAACACTGAAGACTGTGAGGGCAAGAAGAAACTTGTAAGATTCTAGACAAAGTAGACATAATTTTAATGAATGAAGATTCTATAGTCACTTTATTGATGTTAAATCCCATTATACAGCTTCAAATGACAGAGGCTGGAGCAATAAAATCAAAAGCAACTTCCAGGTTTGTCTGCATTTTGTCTTATTTAATTACATTGCCTTTAACATGTGATAGTAATGACCCTTGTTACTTTCAGAATTAGGGTGAGGCTAAATCATGCAGGTGGGTGGGTTGTGGGTCACGGTCGTGACTGGGTGCTTTCTACAATCCCTCGCCTGGTATCTTTACTTTGCCATTCATAAAATTAATTGTTCAGCATTCAATTTTTCAAGAAAACTTTTTACCATCAGCTTCCCAAACACTGTATAAATTTATGACCTTGTTGCTTGCCTCCAAATGGTTTCCAAACCCGCAATACAATTTATGCTCAGTTTGATTGGTTAGAACTAGCTGTTCATAATGCCTGTCTTCAGTCGCGGACTAGCCTTGCACTGGCAGTTCATCATGGCAGATATGTTATGATATGTGGTTCAAATTCAAACCAGCTCTTTTTTTTTTGAAGCAGATTATTTTTCCCTGAAAAAGGCTTACATAGAATTTTAAGAGTTCTTTCTTGGCGAGGTTACATTTTTCCTTCCATCTACCTTCCCCTCCTACACACTGTACCATGCCCTCTATTACTCTAACTTCCCCTCCTAGATACTATACCACACCCCCCACACACTCTACTACTTCCGCACTCCCCACTACCTATGACACACTTTACAACAAAAGGATTCCTGTGTACTTTATATGCTGACTTTTTAGTTTCCAGATTTTTCTGTAATTTATTCATAGGAGCCAAGCCCTTTCTACCATTTCATCTGAAAGGCTACTAAGCTGTTCCCAAATTAAAGGAAAAGGCAATTATTATATTGAAATATGAAAAAATGAACTGATTTAAAAAAAATTGTTTAATATCTTGGTTAGTTTTTAGATTTTACAGTTTTATCTTAGTATCATATTATAGTTAGGTTTTTAATAGAATTACATATACATAATACATGATTTAAAGTTTTAGTGTAGTTAATCATTGTTGGGCATATTTGATCATATTAGAATGTTAATTTGCATTTTATAAGTAATAAATTATTATTATTATTAGGTTATTAAGAACTGATGAAACACAAAGTCACATTTCACAATACTTGATGGCATAAGTGGTACCTCCCCTTGTTGTACAGTGCTTTAATTATAATTATCAACTAGAACTGTAGTTAACTTTCACTCAATTATTGCTTGGAAAAATAAATATACTTTCAACCTTGGTTTTGCTATTTTCGGGAGTGCGGAGTGGGGTATCCCTATTTTCACGATTTACTAGCGTCTACAATTTTTTGACACTACTCTTGGGGCTCATTACTTTCCGAAGTTTACAGTAGTCATTCATGATGTAAGAACAAAGGGAAGTTAACAAAAATGGCATATCTGCAAATACAAAATAACAATCTATTCTGGTTTACCAAAACGTTTGCTTCAATTTCCACAACCAAATCAATCAAACCAATCATTAAAATAACTGGACAATTGACTTTTCATTATATACCAAGAATTTTTGAAAATCACTTATTATAAACACTGATGTTGTGTCAATTGGAAAGTTTGTGAATTAGACGGCTATGGATGCCATGAAGTCCTACAAACATGCAATAAGTACAGAGAGTGCAATTTGAGTTGTGATTTTTTGCCCAGGCCTAGGTAAATCTCACATTTGGGTTTTAGAAAGCTTGCAAGAGAATTAAAGTATGTTATGCAACCTTTTGCATGCATTGCAGGCTTATGTTACTGGTACTAAAATTACAGATATGCAATGCATACAGAATGTACATCATGTGTCTCTTGCATGTTTTGTAAGTGATATATTTCACAAGAGCTTACTTTGCTAGTTTCTGTTCCAGAACATCTAAAAACTCATTTACATTCACTAAAATAAAAATAAAATAGAACACCATTAATTTACTCAAAACATTAACGGCAGGTAAATCATATTGGTGATATGTTTGCAAACCAAGACACAACAAGGCAAAGAAAATTAAAGGAAAATTAATAAATAATACACTGATAAAGAAGTGATGAACAACAAGTTAAACAGAAATCCTAACTAGTACAATGCAACACAATAAAAGAAATACCGGTAATACTTGCCATTATATACTAATAAATGCATAATAAGTACGGGTAGTTTTTTTACCTATCTATCACTAAAAAATCTAAAATGAGTTTAAACATTGAACCATAGTCAAGAGGCCAGAAGCCACAACAGAAAACACCCCACTCTTCTTTTATTTCCAATGTGCTGGTCCATAGTATATTGGCCTAATATCTTTACAAAGTTAATGACACCAGCCAATGTTCTTGACTGATGTTAAATAGTTAAAAAAATAGGATATCTTATGCCAAGACTCAGGGAGGTTACAAAAACAATGTTTTCACATCTAACAAGGAGATTGGACTACCAGTAAGTCTAAGGGTCTGGTTCTAAAAATGAACACAGTGAATACTGGAAAGCACATTAAACATACCCAAGTTATCAGGAAGGCCCACATTAAATCCATGATCAGTTGCCATATGTGTGAACAATGATGTTCTGGTCAAACAAAGAGACCATTCAATAATGTAAATTTTGAAAATATGTTATAACTAATACATATTATACACTTTGGTCTCAGATAGAAATGAACAATTCATATGATACTAAATGTTATTGAAATTGACCTTCACAGTAAAGGACAAACTGTGAAGATCGTTGGGAAGTAGTTGCTTAGATTTTGTAAAAGTACTGTATCCCACTTTTGTGCACTTGGTAATTATCTCATGTTGCATTCTTCTTAACTGACTATGTTCACTCATACCTGTTGCCTTCAAAATACTGTTTACAGAAAAGGCATATTCTTGAAAAGTGAGTGTCTGATCTTTCACGCTGCTGGTACTCCAAAACATCTTCCTACAGAAACATAAATCATAACACATGAGTTGAAATTAATTTTTGATCCAAGCTGATATGCGACTGTATTGTAAATAGTAATGGATTTAAATATGTTTTTTTTCTTTTCCTTAATTTAAATTTATTTGAAAAAAAAAATAACTGTGATGGTTTAGTTCCTTGATGGTATGTGGACTGTACTCTATATGAAGAAGTAGAGCTAAAGTGTATGTTCACCCCTAGGGGTCCATCAGGTGGCCAGCACTTATTTCTGTCACCTTAAAACTGTATAGTATAGAGACCAGAGATGCTAGAAAATATTGCATTGGACCACAACAGTGAAATATTGGTTTGTTTCTTCCTGCTTTATTTCACTCTTTCCAAAGGACTGAGACACCCAAGTGCACTTTATTGCTGGTTTTCACCTATCATGTGATCAAACCTAAAAATCGTAACCATTCGATAAAGAAAGTCACGAATAAGGGATATGATAGATGATAAATATATAAACAACTTCGCCAAGAATTA
>Ga0126337_10001344_pt1 | contig 14722 bp, 7 predicted proteins | sample DipCmetagenome_FD_92527 | JGI IMG/M metagenome (GOLD analysis project Ga0126337, IMG submission 92527) | Coral microbial communities from La Bocana,Puerto Morelos, Mexico - Diploria C A metagenome | ecosystem: Host-associated > Invertebrates > Cnidaria > Coral | place: La Bocana,Puerto Morelos... | reverse complement strand
GTCATTTGCAAGCGTGATTGGCCCATTGGATTGACTGTTTTCCACTGTGAATGTACAGCCACCCAAAATATAATTTTTGTGGTTGTTTAAAATCACAGAATAATAGATTTTGATCCTTTTTTTACAAAATAAATTCCACTCCTGTTGTCTGTGCATGTTTTCTTTTTTAACAACTTTCAGTTGTCATTAATGCAGCAGACCATAAAATTAATATGCAGTTCTCCCAAAAACTAAGTAAACATGTTCCCTTTGTCAGCAGCTGTTCATTTCAATGGAGTTTGAGCTCTCTTTCTGGGTGATAACATTTTCACAAAAAATTGAACCAAATATTTTTCTGCGTTCTACTATCAGAGCCTCAGCATGCAAAGAATTCAAGTTACAAGTCCATTTTTGTTTCAAGTGAACTTTTCAATATTCCTGCTTGAAGTTTTCTCTCAACTCTTTTCTTTTTCACATCAAAAATAATTGCTTTCCAACTCACAAATTTTAAACCTACACACATGCAAAACTGCTCGGAGACCATTTGAATTTACAATATTTATACCCTACACCATGCACTCTGCTGGCAATATAAGCTAATATAAATTTACGATTGATTCTCTTAGCAGCTTTCTTTTCATATATTTTCTTGACCAACCAATGACCCCAACGAAAGTGCAGCACATACTTTTTTTTCTTTTTTGACCTGCAAGTACGTAAAAGCAGCAACAGTTTGAGCTAGCTTACAATTTATTAAGCAACACCATGGTTGGGTAAGCACCACAACAATTAATTTGAGTTTGGAATCTATTTTTTCAGTTTTACCATCTGGTTGGCCTCAGTTGTAGTAAACAAAGGGTAATTAATTTGATTTAGACTCCACTTTCAACATTTGAAACCCAATAAAACAGCTTCATTAGAATGAAGTATAATGAATGAAAAATGTATGAAAACACCAACAGTATTTTCTTGGTCCATTTTGTTACAGTCAGTTTTTTTTTTCTTTTTGTCTTTGTAGGTATTTAAATCTTGTTGAAGGAGCAGAGATGTATGCTGTGGTTAGAGATTCTACTAAAGCTGTTGTTTCTCTTCCACCAGTGACTAACAGTGAGAGAAGTAAGGTGAGATTATATAAAAAACAATCCTTCAAGAGCACAAACAAGACACACTGAGGTAGGCAGTACATAATCCTCTTCTTTGTTTTCAAGTGCTTCCAGTCAATAATTTCCATTATCCCTATCCATGACAGATCACAGCAAAGAAGCTTGATGTGCTCTTGGAAGTCACATCACCAACTGATCTGGCTACCTGCAAGTCTGTTATGGGCAAACTTATATGCAAAATGCTTGAAGCTGGATTGTGCTCCAAAGCTGAAGGGGAAACTGCAGCCAGTGCTGAGGCATGTGCAACATCTCAGGGAAAGTTAGAGCTTGAGCAAGTTAGAGTAGTCAACAGTGATGGCCAGCTTAAAGTTGTTTATCCTTCACGAGTTGACCTACAGCTAGAGTCGGTCAAAGTCATTCATCAAGAAAAGCAATAGAAAACAGTTCTTGAAAAATAAGAATATATTGTGCTGCCTGTACTCCACAATAAAAAGGTTCTGTCAAACATTTGTGGGAATTTTTTGGATCAGTGTAGGTGCTTGCAGAAATCTCTTAATCATTTATGCACTTAGCTTACATGTACTCCAATTTATGACACTTGCCATGCCATATTATATTTGTTCAGAAAACTCTTAAATTAAGAATTTCACTGCAATATGTGACCAAAGATCTGTTACTTCATTTTCTCAAAAAGTGAAGGACAAACTGATCAGCATGCAAAAAGAAAATAGTGTCCATTGTATTATTCAGGCCGAGGGGATGGGGGCTGGAGGTTACTCTACAAAGTTTTATACAGGAGGCTCTGTTCCAAGGTTTGTATATCATTTTCACAGATAAGGCACATACCCCTTTCATGTGCCATTGTAACTCAAGTACACTGCATCGTTTTTCTAACCCCCCTCCTAGTATTGAGGCTAATCCTTGTTTTTACTGGTAACTACTGATGTGTCAGGAGGAGTTGGCCTGCAAGACAAGCACTCCCCCTTTTTGGGCATGACAATTACAGCAAAAGGAAATATGAGAAACAATTTCAACTTCATTTTATTTTGCACTTATATTAAAAATTACAATATTAACATAAAAAAATATAAATGTATCACAATTAAAGGTGAAAATGGTATATAGTTTGTGCATGGAGGCTAATAGAACTGTGAGGTTATCAAGTTAACCTCCATCTCATTTGAGTGAATATAAAAAATGTGTGAAGCTTACATTTGATATTTTTAACAGTCTCCAGTATTTTTTTAACAGCTGAAATGCAGCAATCCCTTTATGTCTACCAAAAGGCTACCTGTGAGGTGTCCAGCAAAAAAAATGGGCAAACAGATAAATACTCACTTTTAAGGTGATTCCCCAGTTTTGCACTCTGCATACCCACTGAGCAAAATTTCACGTGATTAGTGCGTGCACATTAATTAAAGAAATGGTGACTTTTTCTTTAGGGCTGGACCTCACCATAGAGGTGAATCATCAAATCTTCGAAAACCAGAACGGTGACCTATAATTATTTTATGTTGTTTTGAATTGAGTAATAAATTTCTCTATGTTAAATAAAGATGCCCCAATTCTCAGTTTGGAACAAGAAACAATCATGGGAAATATGAATTGAGCAAGAAGTCATGACTAAAATCATGGTGCTATTATAAGGATTTATAGGGTACAAACAAAGTTCTGGTGCTCCTAAATGAACATGGGGACCCTTTATTTTTATTTCAAAATTTAAGTTCCTATGAAATAAACATTCAATAGGCAAAGTTTGAAAAAAAATCTCAGTGCAGGTTCTATTTCAGGGGAATGACCTTAATTGATTTTACCAAAGCAAACACCTGAAACATCTGAAATTCTAATAGCAGTTGTAACACTTCAAATATATTTATTTATTATATAAACATCAGTGTTTTACAGGGATTTCTGCCACTGAGAAAAGCCATATATTTTCACATGTAAAAATACAATATTTTTATGTGTAAAAATATCAGCCAATCATAAGTCTTCTTTTGTTGCTGTGTTTTCGTGTTTGGGAATGGATAATAGTAGTGTTCATATAATAAACAGAATAATACATGGACACTTGGAGATATGGAATTGATCTTCTCGTATTCACATTTGATATCTCACTAGTTTACTGCGTTCACTCGTTCGATATGCACATGTAATTCCATATCTCCACGTGCCCATGTATTATTCTCTATTTATTTGATAGAATCAGGTTTCATCCATGCAAAATAGATTTCTTTCCAAAATAAGCTACTAGCTGCCAGTCTTTCGCGCTGTCAACTTTTCCATTCGTCCCCAGTCTTCTTATCCAACCAGTCCCTGACAGCCATGTAACATGCAGTAACCAATGAAATGTCGCCAAGTGAATTCGCGTGTCACGAGTACTTCCGCTTGGCCAAAGTTTCAAATCTATGTGTCACTTCTTCTTTGCAAACGACGGACATCATGGCGACCCAGAGGAGCCTTTTCTTAACCTATGTTATTTGGTTGATTTGGGGATGGTTTGGCCTACATCACTTGTATCTGGGTCGAGATATTCAAGCTTTCGTTTGGTGGTCAACCCTTGGAGGCGTGTTTGGCCTGGGATGGTTTCGCGATCTTTGGCGCATTCCAGAATATGTTGACGACGCGAACGACGAGCGTTACTTCGTGGAAGAACTGAAACGAAAGATAAAGCTCAGAAAAGAGCCATCTTTCAGTGTGACGAGATTCGCAGGACAAATGCTTGTAGGTTATTTTTACGGTATTTTGGTACGATTGGCGATACCCGAGGATGCAACATGGCTTCCGGCTCTGTTAGTGCCGCTTGGAGTAGCAGTCGGTGTGTATCTAGTAGGAAATGTCGGCCGCGAGAGAGGTGATTTCAAATACCCTCTGGTAGGATCATTCATTGCTAATATTGCTTTGACATATCTTACTGGAGATGAGGCTGGTGCAATGTACGTTGCTCTAGTTGCTGCTATATTTTTTCAAAACCACCGCCAGTTCAAAGAAAAATCGCATAAAAAGACATTTTGCAAGCGACTGCAGTACCTTGCTCTTGGCGGCTTGATTGTTTGTTCTCTGTGGGGATCATTCCTCTATTTCAATGCACAAGTTACAACTGAAGACGGAGAAACCGTGAAGTTACGTGATGCAGTGAATCACTTCTTTAATTCGCCTGTGTGGTTGGAGTTCAAAGAGGTGTTTTGGGGTTTGTATGAAGAAGGTCAGAAAAACGGCTGGGACAACTTCTACGACGAGTTTGTCAAGGCATTAGATCCAAGAGGAGAAAAGAACGCTTATCGAATACTTGGGCTAACAGAGGACGCAACACAGGACGAAATCAAACGCAGATACAAGAAACTTGCTGTAAAGTGGCATCCCGACCGAAATTCAAACAACAAAGACGAGGCCCAAGAGAAATTTATGGAAATTCAAGAAGCATACGAGATTCTCTCCAAAATCAAAACAATGAGAGCTTCTAGAAACACAAGAACGAGAAGTGATTTTAACGAACACGATCACACAGAATTTTAACCAAGGATAGTTTATAGACCAAATACATAAATATTTTAGAGTTCAAATTAGTAGAGCATTCCAGTAACAGGTGGATAAACAGTGTGAAATATTATTGGTGTGTGAATTGTGATTCTTTTATCACCTGTTAACTTGTTTTAGAAAAAAAACACTCTTGCTTGCAAAAAGGTATAGACTTTTTTGTTATTTATACATACATGTATATAGACAATTTAAGTCAACTGAAGAACTTATGCATTGCGTGACAACAAAGTAGAAGTAGCGTGGACAGGAGCTGTTTCAGATGTAGACTTGCATACAAGGTACAATCAAGTAAAAGGGTGAGATCAATGTTAATTGCTCTTTGGAATTTTTTTTTGTCTATTCCTGTAGCCACCAGAAATCTGTGACTTGATACAAAGAACACCCCTTTATACCAACATGTAATAGCAACTTTCTGGTGTGCTAATACTAGGAACGGGCTTGATGCACTTGAGCGAAAATAGCAATTTGAGTCAAAAATCCATTGATAATGCAGGAACTTTAATGTTGGTAGACTGTTTCTGATTGACTTATGGGTTGTTGCTGAAAACATTAATATCCACCTTGTGGAAGGTCACTGGGAATTAAGAGGGGAAGGGGCTCCCAAAAGCCAGAAGTTTAAAATACAAGTGTAAACTTAAACTGGAATTTTGTGAGTGGTGAGAGGGGATTCCAACCAAAAACCTGCAAGGTGGACTGGATATTTTCTGGACAATAACCCAAGTTAAATCTGGTCCTGGCTTTTACAATAGTTTTGTGGCACATCAAGTCAAAACTCTCAAGTCCATGATGTTAATTTTTTCCCTCATATAATAAATTTATTATTTACTAGAATTTGCGTTGATACAGCATCAGGAGATTTGATAATGATTAAGAGCGTGGACACTGCTCTACCATCTGTAAACATAATGTAATAAGTATTACATGAGTCAGTTACAGAAATGGTGGATTCCACTAAAAACTGTAGTTGGTATATTTTGATAAATAGTTATTTACTGGTATTAATAAACCACTCAACAGACCCACATACCATTCGTGAGCTCAAGTTAAAACTCCAAACAACTTGCTCGTTTTGCATTTTTGCTGTAATGATCTCATTATGCAAAACGATTCATTGAATGACGATAAAACATTGACTAAACTTAGAATGTTGACAGCCTCTCTATTGCTCAATGTGTGCAAAAAAAAAAGGGAGCAAAGCACACACCTTACCCTGCTAAGTCCCCTGTTTTGCGCTGTCATCCAGTTCTCTTGTGATTTTATCTGCGCATTCAATGATTGAATTAAAAGAATGAAAATAAAGGGCTGTGATCAGTCTAGACTAAACTAAGCCCAGCAACATGCAGGGTATTTGCCACACTGTTACTCAATAACGCACTGTGATAATCATGGAATCTCTCAACTATTTGATTAAAATATGTAATTGAGAAACAATTTTTACTAAACATGAAAAACTCATCTGTTGTAGTTAAAAATTAAATTCAGGTAAAAATTATATTCCTTCTTTCTCTTAAACCCTTATTAAGGTTAGAAGACAAAGGAAATTGGGAATAAAACTAGGTTAAAATTATTTTTACCTGAATTTAATTTTTAACTACAACATATCCAAACTAATAGAAAAAAAAATGATCAAAAAATGATCAAAATCTCAATGTCATTGTCTCTTTTCCCAATCAGGGTCAAGCATACATAGCTGCTTTAGGCATAAGCTTGGCTAAATATCTGTCACTCTAAAACTCAAGTGCTTTGAGTTAGGGCCATTTCATTATTCAAGGGCAGCTCTACTATTTTGCATTTATCTGGGGAGAGGGCTTTATCAAAGTCTCCGTGTCAGTATTGTGTGCATTGCAAGTCTCGAGCTAAACTCTAGGTACAAGGTAAATGATGCTACATGCAATTTCCTGAATACTGCACAGTGCCATTGCTAACGTAACACTTCAACAAAATTGCCTTCCTCTAATTTTGATCATCAACATAAAGTCTAACAAGTTGTTTTGATGCACTTGGTAAATGCGTAACTGGGCAACAACCATGTTGGTTTAAGTATTTGTAGATACAAGGGTAACAGAACACATAACCAGACGCTGACAGTGCTGCAGGATTGGTGCGGACTTTCTTACACAAAGGACATTGTGCTGGGTGAGGAGGAAGTTGGGTTCCATGTTGGGCAGGCTGTGGGAAGAGAACAAAGTACTTTCTTCTCAGCTTAACCACAGGACACTTCAAACGTAACTCTTACATGTAACTAGTGACAACAATACTTCATAAAAACTCATGATTTTCTTGGTATTGCCTAAAAAATCATCATTTCACCAGACATTTGCAGCCACAACTATTAGTAGGAAACCCTTGATACTACAGAGTTCACTGTATTTTCAACTAATTTTGATTAAAAGGTTTTGAGCCAATGAAGTTTCCAATATATGGAAATATGCAAATTGTCAAATTGGTTGATGCAAGGATAACCAACAACTAAGGGCACTTAACAGATTGCTATGTTGTCAGCAGGGCTTTAACACCTGTTATGGCTGAGTATGCTTAATGGACCCCGATTTGCCTGTTGTTGATACAATAGCCAATTTCCTCTGAGACATGCCTGTAGGGAATTGTGATAGTTGTATTCATCAAAACAAAATAATATCCAGTCCAAGATTACAGCTACCATAATGCAAGCATGTCTCAAAGAGGGAATTGGCCATTCATTGACAAAGCCACAAGGTTTGTTAAGAACAAAGATATGTGATTTGAAATTTAATGAAAACCCTGGTATGATCGTCAATGTCTAATTCTGTGCCCCAAATCTTGGATGATGCCCTCAAAGCGAATTTTGAATCAATGGTACAATGACACATACATGTACATGTAAGATGTTTGTTTCATTGAAGTACCCCCTCCCTCTGCTCTAAGTGGCACTTACTCTGGAATTCCAGGATATTATTACCTTAGGTTGAGGTGGTGGAGAAGGAACTGGTAACTGAATCACAGACTGCACTGCACCTTTATTCTCACTTGAATACCACCAATCTATGAATTTGAGAAAGAAAACCACAACCGGAAGACCATTGGCAAAAACTGATGCCAGTAACTGTGTCACAGAACCTGGAATGGCCCATATCCTTTCGGACATTGTCTTTCCACCCAGTGTGATGGGCAGACTGTTCTGCACATTGTGCGCAAGAATGTCTTGTCTTGTTAATCGTTGGAGCGAGACTCCAATAGCATGTAGGAAAGGAGAGTGAACATCAGAGAATCTGAATATGTACAGTAAGTAATAACATAAGAAGGCCGCTTCCCAGGAGAAATGTAAGAATGGATACACATAAATAAATGTTCTCTTCAGGTGAAGAAAATAAGAATTCTTTCGAGACGAGTTAGAGGACAAATATCCGCTCACATACTCTTCTTTCACTCTTTCAAACAGTTGATCAAGTTTCAGCTTGGCATATGGTACTCCAACAAGCATGATCAAAGATAAGTACTTCCGATAACTTGAAAGCTCTACCTCGTCTGTTTCACTTTTGAACCTGTTAACTCTTTTTAGACCGTAAAAATGTTCAGATATTGAACCTCCAAAGTTCTTCAAGTAGTAATTCTGAACGATGTAATCTAAACACAGGTGAAGTTCGTCTCCGAAACGCCAAATCCAGCCCCATCTGCCAGGATCGGAACTTGCTAGCACTTTTAATGCATAAGAAACTGCCGGTCTAAAAACTGATGCCATAGATTCCTCGGCAACTATCTCGAATATTGTAGGCTTCGCATTTGTAGTCCCTTGGTTCAAATGAGCTGCAAACTCCGCCATTTTGAACTTTAGTAAGGCTTGGTAACCAGGTGACAAAACAAGGGCGGTTACAAATGCGCAGGGTAACCAGTTTGTTGACAACTGAGGGATATAATGTGGCGATATGGACAGAAAACCGGGGCATTTGACTAAGTCTGTGCAAGAGATTGCTGGATCTTTGTTCTGGATAAAGGTAAAGCTCTAAAATAGCGCCATTTGTACTTCTAAATTATGTTGGTGCTGAAACCAAACAAGTTCGCTCATTACAAATTTGACGTTTCAGACTCGGATCATTTCTAGTTTTCTATGATTTTAGACATTTTAGCGAAAATACGCTATAATTTCTTTTTAGGTTGTTGGAATCGGAAATGATGGTGTAGGAAAGACCTGTCTTGTTAAAAACTTTTGCGAGAAAAAAGTAAGTTTCACAGTCTTTTCCTTTTGAGATCGGTTCAGGTGACTATGTATTGTATGTATTGTAATTAATAATCAATGATAATAATCAATCAATAATAATCCATCGATTATTATTGATCGGCCCAACCAATTAATAAAAATTGATACTCACTCACCAAAGCGTCTTAATTGCTGTTGATTATTGATTTTTATAGATAATCAATAACTGATTGTGAATTCTTACATCAATATCTCCAGGGTAATGTGATTGCACATGTTTTTCTTGTGTTTTGTTAATTCCTTGCATTCCCACTTGGATGGCCACAAAACATTTGTTTACAGACTCCACTTGTTCCAGACTTTTGTTGGTGTTTCAGTTTGTGATCTATACACTGCATAGTTAAAGGCTGCATTTTATTGAAAATAAATAACAAATTTCATAGTCAATAAAAACCGATATTAATCAACACTCGCTCAACTTTTAGGCATTGATTTTATTGATTTTCAATACCAATCAATTAATTATTATTGATTACTATAGATTATTATTGATTTTATTGATTATTGAGTTTAGAAAATAGCCCAAAGCAAATATGCATGGTGATTGGTTAAAAACCATGTTTCTATAACTCAATAGAAACACAACTAGCATGAGCTGTTGACGTAATGATAGCGGCCTACAGCTTGTGTTCCCACAACATTTCTAATACTCCAAAACTTTCATTTGTGTTTCTATGGGACATGTTTTCTAATTCTTAATCATTAATTGATATGGCCAGGGATTAGCCCCGTTTTCTTCTCTTGCAGTTTTCAAAGAGCTATCACCCTACAGTAGGAGTTGATTATGGTAGGTTCAGTTCTCTCGGAGGCTTGCTTTTCAACTTTATTCCAGACATTTTTAGAAGCATTATTTGGGCTTGCTCTGAAGCTTAGTTGAACATATCTGAATAAGCGCTGACTGGTGTGGTGTATGTCTGTAGGTCAGCAGTTTGCACTTTGTCAGGAGTGATCTGCTATTTGTCGAAGACTAAACCTTGCTATTCTTAAATTCTATTTTAGGTCGTCAGTTCTGTCTCTTTGGTTTCCTTGAGTTTAAAAAAGGGATACCAACCCACAGAGAATGCAACTCATGCATTCCAGTAAATACCTGAGAAACAAAAACATTTTCTAAGGTGGTTCAATACAGTAATGTTTTATCTGGACCATACCTAGTATTTTCAACTGGCATTTTACCAATCTTCCATAGACCTTATCTGGCCAAATTGTGTAAAAAATTGAAGTTTGGTGGAATGTATTTTTTAAGGGAATCAATATTTCCATGGAAACAATAAACTAAAATAATGAAATGAATTTTGGACAAACCAGGTATGTCATAAAAAAGCTGTTCAAAATGCAAATTCCCAAAATTAAAATGTATGGCAAGAGGAATATGCAAGAATAAAAAATTCTGAATAATTTCTTTCAAATAAATTTTGAAAACATTTCAAACCATGCTTTTTGTTTAATGGAATTAAATGGACTGAAATCCAGGAAAATATTGAACCACCTTTAATTGACTATTTCAGAACCCAAGACAAGGAATCCTTCACACCTTTTATGATCTTGAACCCCAACAATCCATCACTGTAAAGTATAATTTGGTCTTGTAAAAAGTGGCTAGCCCTTTTCGTGTCTGCATATTGGCTGACAATACATGAAATGGGTTCATCACTATTATGTTTTAAATATTATTGGTGTTTACTTCTTTTAGGTTTCAAGTTGCACAAAATTAATGGCACTGACTGTAAGTGTAATTGTTTGTAATAATTTATCAAACCAAGCCATATTTGTGTACAAAGCAGTTTGTGAACCTGCACATCTAGTGCCATATTTTTTTAAGTTAGCAAAATAAAATATTAGGCAGGCAAATGTTTTGAGGAGTAAGCATTATCAGGAAGCAAACTTCTGCAGATTTGATGAAATTCATTGAAGAGATGTGCTTGAAATGAAACTGTATTAATCTTGGTATAGATCTGAGATAGTGCAACAGTTACTAAAGCAATTTATTCCTTTTTGTTTAGATAGGATTAACTTCTGGGATTTTGGTGGTCACACCGATTATGATGAAATAAGAGTGGAACTATATGGACAGACACAGGTTAAAGTATCATTTTAACTTCTCCTTCCCAAAAGTGCAATTTAAATTACATGTAACTAAAAGATATGAGTAACTCTGAACTCCAGTTACATGGAAGACATCAGATAAATTTCATTGTGGCATTTTATATCTTAGGCTTGTATTCTAGTGTTTGATGTTACAAACAAGCTCTCATTTGAATCCCTGGACTACTGGTTACAAGAGTTCACCAGTAATGGCGGGAAACAAGCCATAATGGCTGTAGTGGCTAATAAGGTGAGTGTTAATTAAAAAACCATTATTAATAACATTTTGTCTTTCTGATTGCTTTTGCATTCATTTGTTAGACAACAAACTCAAGAATCATTAATTGAGCCTCATTTTAATAAAGACAATGAACAGACTGAGTATCTATCTGTATTAGAGAAAAACAGTTTGTGTCTGTTTTGTTTTCTCCACTGACTATGACCAAGTAACTGGCAGCACTAAGTCTATAGAAAACTCAGACATGGACTCTGTTGTTGACTTCACTCTGACACTGCAGCTCGGAGAGTGAAATCTGTGGTGTCAATATTGCAAAACGTTTCCACTCTCATTTAAGGCATTTAATCATAAATTATTTTCAGTTGTTTATATTTTATTGCTTCAGACTGATTTGTCTGCCAAAAGAGTTGTAAGCAGCAAAGATGGTCAGAGATGGGCTAAGGCACGTGATCTAAGGTTTGTGAAAGAGTTCCACATAGTAACGTTACAGTGGTCTTTGTATCATATGGGGTCAAGGTCACCCAAATTGGGTCCTTCAGTTACAGGACACAGATGAGAACACATTGTGTAACCACTATTTGTGTTTAGTACACAAAGAAGGTAGAAGCCCCAAATTGTGTACAATTGAGAACCATACATAAAATGGAAAATATGTAAAATCATTGTTTACAAAACAAGAATTTCTTAGCATTTAGATTAGGGCTTAGATTCAAATTCTCTGGACTTAGGATGGTGCCTACTTTCTTAGTGTGCACATGATGATGGTGACATTTAACATTATTATTGTTAATGAGAAATTACATTTTAGTTTCAATTTATGACATCATCATCAGATTAAATATGACAAAATACGTTCTAACAAACCACATACAATTAAAAAATAAGTACGCAAATCTCCTCTACTATGTTTTTGATTTAGTCTAGAGAGGGTTAGTTTTCACATGCATCAATTCCTTTCTGTGCGTTAGCTGTCAGAGTCTCTTCTATTCATCTTTTTTTTAGGTATTTTGAAACATCAGCAAGCACTGGTCAAGGAGTTCATGAGATGTTTAGTGGAGTGTTGGCAGCAGCTGTGGAAGCAAAGCTTGTCAAGGCCAAGCCAGTTATTAATGCAGAGCAAAGTTCTAGCAAACAAAAGTGAATCCAATAAAACCCATTCAAACCACTGGTCCAGGATAATATAAACCTTCTGAAGTTTGTGTTTCATCTATATTATGGTTATAATGATCCTTAGTTGGAGAGCGAGGTGAGAAAAATACACTTCAGGCTGAAGGCTGTCATTGTACTGGAACGTCTTAAAGATTCACCCACTATTTACCACTATGGTTTTCACACATCTGTTGCTGTTTCGGTTTACATGACAGCAAGATTTCTATCGTTTTCCAATGCTACACAGCATGCTATGCATCCTGGCCAAAACTGGGTCTTAAAGTTTATACTAAGGTGGCCACCTTTCAAAAATTAGAAAACTAATTATTTGAGAATAATTATCTGGGAATGCAATATCATTATATTTCCCTTAATGTGATTACTTTATAAACCCAGTCCTGTCCAATGTGCCTTTAAATGGCTTACTCCTTGCAAGCAAAAGTATTTCTGAGACAGGAGGAGTTACAATATTGCATGCTATCTTTTTGTCTGTAATCCAAACATGTCTAATTAACAAGAAAGAAATCTTAAATTTTCTGCAGAGCTTTTTATCGATTTTCTTCTGTTGACTCTGTAGACAAAAATACCTGAAGCACATGCAAGTATTTTTGCAAGTGTATTGTATTTAGTCATAACAGGAAAATTAAATAGGTCAGTTCAGATAGAATTGGTTAGATTTTATTACCTGGGTGAAATACTCTTTAATGCTATGCAAGCAATTTATTATTTGATGAGAGTGATACACTAAAGATACAGTATGTGCTTTGTTATTATTGTGGGTTAAGATTATTTAATATGTGTTTGCCCACAAATTTATTTATCAAAATTAAAAATTATCAACAAAAAATTGAAAGTTTCAACAACAGCATCTCTTGAGTATACAGTTGAACATCCACTATTCAGGCCACCTCTCTGCAACTGCCAGTGGACAGTCCATACATTCTGATTCACTGTTATTTTAACCTCTCTACAACAGTCACCTTTTGACAATAGCACTGGCCACTGAAGCACCTCCCAACTGGCCAGTTAATCAATGACTGACAAACAATGCATTCAGAAGCCCACTTTATTGTAAAAGGCAACGATAATTGATCCATACCATGCATTATCAGGCTCTTTTTCTGTTTAGGTTCTTTTATTGAGGCATTTTGAATGTGTTCCTATTTACATGTTACAATAAGCATTTTTTAGAGATAAAAATGTTGCTCCACCCACCTCCCCAACATAAAAAAAATACAAGTGACATATTACACTCCTATGTCCCCATAACAGCCACCTCTCTACAACAGCTACTTTCCTCTGTCCCCAAAGTGGCTGTTGCAGAGAGGTTTGGCTGAAGTGCAATGGCAAACCTCACTCCCTATTGCCACAAGCTCTGGTTTACAGCCATTTTGCAACTCAAGTTTGAAATTAACTTTTCTTACAAAAGTGTTGAGGATCTGGGGTAAACAAAACATGTGGAAATTGAGTCTAGTTTGCCATAAGCTAATCCAGTTTTATAAGAGAAAGTAATGCAGAAAAGTGTAGTTGATAATTACATGATAGAAAGAATACCAGCACAGTAATTTCTTTTCCTTGACAATTCAAAATGGAGATATGCATGTATAATTGCAAAAAAATGTTCCTTGTGTTTCAGGGAGGTCAAAATACTTATTAAGTAAAACTTGCTTGCATCTTGATTTCACAGTTACTACCTTGAATTCTCCCAGACTAACAAGGTCTACTTGGATTTTCTATTCTTTGATTGTATTAAAAACTGTCCATATTTGGTGATGTACCTGTCATCACTCCCTTTGATAAAGCATTCTGTTCAGGGCACAGCCAGTACAATAATGATGTAAAAAACTCCATTAGAGTTCAAGTAGAGTTTCACACAGTCTTTAAAGCCGGCTCAATTAGACAACCTCATTTAAGATATTACATTCCTGTCTTCTAGGTCTGCTTCCATCTAAACAAAAAGAGAAGCAATATACTTAAACTCTTAGATATTTTTAAATATCTCATGAATCAAACTGGCTTTTTCTGCAAGTTATTGATTGAATGTCTCCATATTATATACAATGAATTAACTCAACAAGACAGTATAGTTTCCATGTTGCCATGCATCTGTCTAGTAATAGATCACAGATGATGTCAAAATGTGAAAAAACTAAAAAGTGGCACATGAGGCAATTGAGTGTGGTTTAGTATTCTTGCCACATTTTGATATCTTTAGACTGGTTATTATTTATTTATCCCTTATTTTAGATTAATTACATGAAGTATAATAATAATAATTACGGGCGCATTCTTTTTGAAGTAATCTGGCTATTCTCATTCCGGTTTAGGGATAACGGAATACACGGAATATCAATTCCCAAAAGAACGCATATTCTGAAAACGGAATTCTGGTGGCGG
>Ga0126337_10001343_pt1 | contig 14734 bp, 12 predicted proteins | sample DipCmetagenome_FD_92527 | JGI IMG/M metagenome (GOLD analysis project Ga0126337, IMG submission 92527) | Coral microbial communities from La Bocana,Puerto Morelos, Mexico - Diploria C A metagenome | ecosystem: Host-associated > Invertebrates > Cnidaria > Coral | place: La Bocana,Puerto Morelos... | reverse complement strand
TTGTGCGGCAAGAAGGTTGGAACCATGGCTTCAACACGGGTGGAAACACTGCAATTTACAGTGTTTTGGGGCAACTTGTTTGGCAAGTAGCCTCGAAACATTGAGCCAACATGGGTGGAAAACGCCGTAATTTACAGTGTTTTGGGCCTAGTTGTTTGGCAAGAAGGCTTGAACTATTGCTTCAACATGTGAAGAAAAAAGTGTAATTTACAGTGTTTTGAAGAAATTTGTTTGGCAAGAAGGCTTGATCCATTGCTTCAACATGAGTAGAAAACATTGTGAAGTACAGTGTTTTGAAGCTGTGGGCATGAACATATTTTGCAAACAAAGTGAAGAAAACACCGTATTCTTGAGTGTTTTATAGCTTTATGCAAAGCGGTTTTGAAGAAAAGTGGAGAAAATACCGTATTTTACAGTGTTTTGTTGGATTTGTGCTTAGGAGGCGGTTGAACTATAAAAGATTTGTTCTTCTGTGTATTCTCTAACTGTTGGAGTTGACTAGGACGACAACCTGTGTCGTCGAGCCCAAAAACCTTAAACCCTAAACCCTAAACCCAGGCACTAAGGACTAGGATTCCTCAGAACTCTTGGGTGAAATCTTAGTACCCAGGCAAGGTACTAAGGTACTAAGAACTAAGATTCCTCAGAACTCTTGGGTGGAATCCCAATACCCAGGCAGGGTACTAAGGCACTAAGAACTAAGATTTGTCTGAACTCTTGGGTGAAATCTGAATACGCAGGCAGGAAACTAAGGTACTAAAAACTAAGATTCCTCAGAACTTTTGGGTGGAATCTTAGTACCCAGACAGGTTACTAAGGCACTCAGAAATAAGATTCCTCAGAACTCATGGGTGAAATCTTCGTGCCCAAGCAAGGTACAAAGGCACCAAGAACGAAGATTCCCCAGAACTCTTGGGTGGAATCTTAGAACGCAGGCAGGGTACTAAGGCACTAAGAACTCAGATCCCTCAGATCTCTTGAGTGGAATCTTAGTACCCAGGCAAGGTACTAAGGTACTAAGAACTAAGATTCCTCAGAACACCCAGGCGGGGTACTAAGGTACTAAGAACTAAGATTCCCCAGAACTCTTGAGTGGAATCTTAATACCCAGGCAGGGTACTAAGGTACTAAGAACTAAGATTTCTCAGAACTCTTGGGTGGGATCTTAGAACGCAGGCAGGGTACTAAGGCACTAAGAACTAAGATTCCACAGAACTCTTGGGTGAAATCTTAGAACCCAGGCAGGGTACTAAGGTACTAAGAACTAAGATTCCTCAGAACTCTTGGGTGGAATGTTTTAACCCAGGCAGGGTACTAAGGTACGAAGAACTAAGATTCCTCAGAACTCTTGGGGGAAATCTTAGTACCCAGGCAGGGTACTAAGGCACTAAGAATTAAGATTTGTTAAAACTCTTGGGTGAAATCTGAAAAGCCAAGAGTTAACTAAGGTACTAAGAACTCAGATTCCTAAGAATTCTTCGTTGAAATCTTAGTACGCAGGGAGGGTACTAAGGCACTACAGTAAGGATCAAGATTCTTCAGAGGTCTTGGGTGGAATCTTAGTACCCAGGCAGGGGACTAAAATTCCTCAGAACTCTTGGGTGGAATCATGGTACGCAGGGAAGGTACTAAGGGACTAAGAACTAAGATTCCTCAGAACTCTTGGGTGGAATCTTAGTACCCAAGCAGGGTACTAAGGTACGAAGAAAAAAGATTCCTCAGAACTCTTGGGTGGAATCTGAGCACCCAGGCAAGGTACTAAGGTACTAAGAACTAAGATTCCTCAGAACTGTTGGGTGGAATCTTAGTACCCAGGCAGGGAGCTAGGGTACTAAGAACCAAGATTCTTCAGAACTCTTGGGTGGAATCTTAGTGCCCACAGGGCGCCAAGGCACTTAGAACTAAGGTACGAAGAACTAAGATTTCTCAGAACTCTTGGGTGAAATCTTGGCACCCAGGCAGGGTACTAAGGTACTAAGAACTAAGATTCCTCAGAACTCTTGGGTGAAATCTTAGTACCGAGGCAGGGTAATAAGGTACTAAGAACTAAGATCCCTCAGAACTCTTGGGTGGAATCTTAGTACCCAGCAGGGTAGTAAGGTACTAAGAACTAAGACTTTTCAGAACTGTTGGGTGGAATCTCGCTAGCCAGGCAGGGTAGTAAGGTACTAAGAACTCAGATTCCTCAGAACTCTCGGGTGAAATCTTAGCACCCAGGCAGGGTACTAAGGTACTAAGAACTAAGATTCCTCAGAACACCCAGGCAGGGTACTAAGGTACTAAGAACTAAGATTCCCCAGAACTCTTGAGTGGAATCTTAATACCCAGGCAGGGTACTAAGGTACTCAGAACTAAGATTCCTCAGAACTCTGGGTACTGAGGCACTAAGAACTAAGATTTCTCAGGACACTTCGGGTCAAATCTTAGTACCCAGGCAAGGTACTTTGGTACTAAGAGCTAAAATTCCTCAGAACTCTTGGGTTGGAATCCTAGTGTGCAGGCAGGGAACTAAGACACTAAGAACTAAGATTCCTCAGAACTCTTGGGTGGAATCTTAGTACCCAGGCAGGGTACTAAGGTATTAAGAACTCAAATTCCTCAGAACTCTCGGGCGAAATCTTAGTTCCCAGGCAGGGTGCTAAGGTACTAAGAACTAAGATTCCTCAAAACACTTCGGCTAAAATCTTAGTACCCAGGCAGGGTACTTAGGTACTAAGAACTAAGATTCCTCAGAACTCTTGAGTGGAATCTTAGTGCCCAGGCATGGTACTAAGACACTAAGAACTAAGATCCCTCAGAACTCTTGGGTGGAATCTTAGGACGCAGGCAGGCAGGGTATTAAGGTACTAAGAACTAAGATTCCTCAGCTAAGATTCCACCCAACATTTCTGACAAAAATTATTTCTTAGTACCTAAGTACCAGGCTGGTGCGCGTACTCCTGCGTACCAAATGAATAGCATATGGTAAAGAAGCCGAATTAGTTCCAATACACTTATGCATATATGGTACCTCCTCTCAAAAAAAAACAAGGCTTTGGGGGGAAAGGGCAAAAATGCTTTAGAACCTCGTAAAAACCAGCAAAACCTCAAAAAAGGTAGATCTTTGGGGGGTTGCATTTAAATATTATTTGTTTATATTACATATATTTGTTGATATTTGTATACACATTATGTAAACATACCGCTTATTAAATGAATATATATAAATATCAATAGGCCCCTGAGATATGTATATTTAATATATACATAACTTATCATAAACTACACGTATGTGTACATGACTACCTTGTTGGGCGCCATGGTTCGTCGCATTTGAATCCACGTGCGCCAAGTCCCCTTGGGGAGATTTTACGTATACAAAAAGTGCGTCCGATGAAAATGCCACTTGAAAATGCCAAAACAATACCCTGGAAGTCCTTGGCCACCATTTTTTTACAGGTTGGGAAGAATGAGCTTCACCAGTTTTTATAGCAAGGGATCTATCATCCAATTTTTAATGGCTATTGACTTTCAGGAAAGAACTGTTGATACTTTTGATGGTTCAGACATTCAGCTAACCAGTTGATAGGTATGTTATTCCATTATTTACAGGGTTCGATACGTCTCAGGCGGCGATCGCAGGATTTCAGCCATCAACAGCGTTGATCACCAGCCAGGGTGGTGATAAAACCCAGCATGAATCATGAGACATTCACAGCTTAACTGTTGCAATCGCCATATTGAAAAACACAATAATGAATGCACCCCTGAAAACTAACATGACATTGGAAAATCCCCATTTTGAATAGAAAATACATCTTCATTCATGGTTGATTTTCCATTGTCATGTTAGTTTTCGGCTGGGATACATGTGGCCCCTTCATGCGCCAGTTGGGGGAATCTAACCAACCAAGTCACCGCTCTGCGTTGACCCCCAAAGCCAGAATCACTAGCAGGATGTTTGGACGTCGTTAAAAGTTATACCACCTGAAAAGGATCGATGGCTAGCCACTTCCATGTGTTGGTGTATCACGGCCCCTTGCAAATCGCCACCTTATGGGAGTGGTTAGCCATCTACATAGTTCACGGTGTAATTAAAAATGGCACCTAAGGGATCTGTCCCTCTGGCAGGGTTTGCGAGGTTCATGTCCCACCAAAACCTATCACAAAAAATATGTGGGATGATCAAACCATCATCTAAGCTCCCTGAAATTAGAAACAAAATAAGCAGCTGGAAAATGATAAAAAAAAAGATTGTTTCTTGTTTCGTTTCCGGATCTACCTATTTTCTGAAAAAAAACCTGTCTCGCGAAGGTTCGTTTTAGGGACTGTGATCTTTTGCGCCCGCGAGCCCGGTGCGAAACCTCCACACTTCCCATCCGCCCCCTTTTTTGCCATCGAAAACGGCTGCGAGCGCATTGATTCGGAGCCAGTAGCCGTAGCTTTGCCATTGTGTGCTCTCTTTGACAAAAATCAAACGGGCCTGTTTTTCTGCTCAATGGATGCAAGTTTGGAAATGTCTTGCAAAAATCTTCCCCCGAAAAATCGTCTTTGATCGTAGAAAAGGCAACCAAAAAGTTGTCTCCTTGTTTTTTTGGTTTCACCCTGAAACTAAGATGTCAGCAGCTGAAAATCAAGGGTGGTTCCAGGGACTCCCAATCCGCCGACCCGAGTCGGCGTGTAGTAGCAATAATCTTACGCAAAATCCAACCCTGTGCGCAAAATCCAAAATCCAGACGGCCGCGTTTGGGGCTGCCACAAAAAGAATGGAGACTACGACAATCCAAAATCCAAACTCCAAGATCCAAGCTCCAAAATGCAAAATCCAAACAACCTTGGATTTTGGATTTGGGCGGCCGCCTTGGGGTGGCCATGTAGCAAACGCTCTTGTATGGATGGGCTGGCCACCCAAATTTGGCATAGTTGGTAGGGGCCCAAGCTTGGATGCAAAAGGCAACTATTCTATGGGTTCAACTTCGTGAACGCGGGCACGAAAAGGAAATAAAATTGGATGTCGCAGCCTTTTGTTGCCATGCTCGTTGATAACAGAGTGGAACTGTGGATGTTTCTGGTTTCTTGGGTTCTTTATGCGGGAAGGATGGCGAACAAAAAACGATGTGAAAAACTTCTGCAGTGGGAAACAATTTTTGATGCGGGTGCAATCACATGTGCACCCAATGACATTTGTTCCCTTCCATCATGGATCAATAGGCGTTACAAAACGCGATTGCACATATCCATGGTATAAACAAAACCCGGTATCAAATTCACTGGCCAGGGGTTTGCGATTGCCTTTGTGTCGGGTCCTCGCAATATTCACCAGCCCATGCATGGGGCCCGGGTTGGCGGCTGACAGGCGCTAGCCTGTTAAAATCCGGCGATGCACAAGGCATCTAATGCCCGCATACTGAACCGCATTGGCATGCGGCGTTGCCTTAGCTTTAGCTATAGGGGGAGGCGCCATGTGCCGCCGACCCGCCCCCGGAAGCAAAAAAACGGCTCTTTTTTGAAGAGTGTTCGATGTGCATAAAACATCGCAAATGCCGTCAAAAATGGCCCTGGGGAGGAGCTAATTTGCGGCAAGGGGCGGAACCCCAAAAAAGCTAAACACCAGCTGCAATTTAGTTTTTAGTGAATTTTTGATGATTCTTGATGTTGCATTTTTTGATTTAAAAATTGAGGCACGTGCAAAAAACATCGTAAATACCATCAAAAAATGATGACCCGGACGCGTCTTGAGCTCCAAAAATTGCCATGTTTTTGACTTAGTAAATACCTTAAAATCTAAGATGTGGAAGGGGGAAGCGCAAAACCGTCCAAAAATAACACATTTTTGCAAAAATCATTGCTGAGAAATGTTGTATATAAATATCAGCGTTTTTGCTTGTTTTAGCTTCTTGCGATGGAAGATGCAATCTTTGAATTCGTCGCCATTTACGGTGAGTGTGTGTTTTCTGAAATGTGCTCCAAAACACTGTAAAATACACTATTTCGAACATGTTGTCTTGCCAAAGTGTCGCAAATAGCGGTGTTTTTGCTACATGTGCTTTTTTGGTTGCTGCAAAACCCACGTAAATACCAATGTTTTGGCTCGATTTTGGGGCTCCGAAGGTAAGAAAACATCGTAAATAGCGTTGATGTGTTCTTGGTAGGAGCAGAAAACACTGCAAATTACAATGTTTTAGGCGCTTTTTTTATACACATATTTAAACTTAAGTTTTTACACCTGAAGTGGAAAAATCACGGAATACCAAAGGTTTTTCGCATGTTCATTCCTTTTGCGTTAAATTTTGTTTTTAGCATGTTGACAACCTAGTGTAAATACAATGGTTTTGGCTTACTTTTGTTGTTCCTATCAAGCTTAAAGGTACCGCGCTCGCGCGCGCGCCCAAAAAAATGCCTTTTGCAGGGGGGTTTTGGCGCGCGCGCGGTACGTCGACGCAACCACCACCACAACAACAACAACAACAACAACAATCGTGGCTTGTGCCCTGGGGCATCGCCGGTTTTGCGAAGCCCATCAATAATGGGACCCCCTTATGATAAGCTTCCCATCCCATTCCCATATTTTGGAAGATTTTTATGGGAAACTTATCATAGGGGGCCCCTGAAAATCCCACTAACAAAAGGTGTTGGGAACCTTGCAATGTATATAAAAATCTGGGAGCTTCGATCCCTTTGGTTTCAGTGAGTGAATACGTTGCGGCGAAAGTGGGTTCGCTTTTTTCGTAACGATCGTTAGCGATGTCACCGTATTTCGGCCACGAATAAACCAACCAACTTCTAGGGAGTTTTATAATCATGGTTATAAGTAGTTTAAAGTTATAATCCAACTTACCAACTGGTTACCAAATGCCATTTTTGTCAACAAGTAGGCGGTATTTTTGGAGCACACAATGCATGCAACAAGGTGCGTTTTAGCAGTCTCAATAGCCCAAATGGACAGCCAGGGAGGCTTTGGGCAAGCATTCTAATGCGCACATCGTGCCCTCAAACGACTTGGTCCGAGGTCGACGAGAAGTCTCTGTGGGAAAATGTTGTGAAAGGGAAGCAATGTTGTGAAAGGAAGTCCTTTATAAGGGAACCTTAGGGGGGGAAGGTTGACTAGCCGTTATCTTAACTCTTGTAGATCGAAAACGCAATCAAAATACCTTCCAGGAAACGGTTCGTCCATATCACACCTTAACCATCGACTCAATCAGGTGTCCCACCCACCCCAAGTGTTGACCCCCACCTTTTTCTGTGGTCTGGGTCGGTGGGTGGGTAATATTCCCAATATTTTTCATTGTGTGCTGGAAGGGCCTTAAAATGGAGGGGAGCTGGAACGCGGGCGGAAACGTGCAAACAGCGTATGTTAAAAAAAATATATATATATATACAGTATATACATACCATTATATGTCATTATACTCTACTACATAAAACACAGGAGGAAAGAAAAGTAGGCCTGGGAATCAATCTTGAAATGGCCAGCGCATAGTTGCAAGGAAGCACAAAATTCTTAAAATCCATGACGTCTGGCAACAGTTGCAACACCTGAGCCAAGGAAAAAAAGCAGCGTTAATTTCCATTGAATCCTGGTTGTTTAACCCTTATGGTTTATGAAATCATGGCCATATAACTGCGTAGCACTTCATTCCCTACCCTAAACTCGCCTTGGGTTTTTCCCTCACCACTTAAACCGAAGCCTCCAGGGAAAAAACTTCGATCCTTGACCCTTGGATCCCCTAGGTCCCCCGAAGCTTTTTAAAGGTTTTATATCTCTGAAAAAATTTCACAAGAAAAACATCAAAAAATGGAAAAAAGTAGAGGAAAGCCTATATACCAATGCGATGCTCCTTTTCAAGGTGATGGCAACTTAGTTAAGAATAAAAAACAAAAAGATATCTTGGTTCTAAATTTCTAGTAGTATGGCAGGTTAAGAAGTAATATGTCTTAAATGCAAAGTCACAAGGTATCAGGAAAAAGTTGTTGGAATATAGAAGAAACTGGTATACCCCTGGGAAAAAAATTCACATCCAGTCAAAGGGATGAGCACCAGGAACGTGATGCCCCGAGAAGTCACACATAGATTCCCCCATGCAAGACTAGATGCATGCCGTGGCACTTTTTTAAGTGCACATGTGAGTGCGTGACTTTTGATTTGGTGGCAATTTTGGCTTGAGAGGGCACGGCGTCAATCAAGCAACATCGGAAGTATTTGGCTTGAGAGGGCATGGCGTCAATCAAGCCATGTTTGTTTCTTAAACAAACCATGCTTACATGTCTTTCTGCAACAGCTAGCTGCACTCAGTTTGCATTTTGGATAAACCTTTGCGATCGATCAAGCTCAAAAACGCTATCTACACAGCAGCAACCATCACTCACTGGTTCTTGTTCATCTCGTCCGCTGATGTTCATGACGCTATGCCCTTCCTCATTCTAAAGTCCTGCTTCTGCGTTCTTTGTCATCGAAAATATTGCCTGGTCCTGGTGGTGGCTTTGCCTCATTCTTGATGACGACTTTCCTGATTTGTCTTGGAGCTGGTTCTTCACTGAGACTGGAGTCATCTTTCTCATCCTTTGCTTTCTCGTTCTCTTTCTTGTCATTCTCAGCCATTCCTTTCTTCTCCTTGGCTTCTTTCTTTCTTTCAGCAATTTTTTGTTTCATGTAGGAGAAATCTTCAATGTCCAAGAAGCGGTACGGCTTGCCATTTTCCATCATATGCTCCTGCTCGGCTGACAATTCATCGATCCATGCGAACAGCAAAAAGGTCTCCTTCAAAAATGATCCACGTCTGAGTCGGAATGTCGTCAGGTTCATCAAGGTCAACGTTGTCTCTTCAAGCTCAGAAAGTGAATCTGATGCAGCTTCACCTGGTGTGTGTTCATCCTCAAAAACAGGATTCTCCTTTGACGCCATGCCCTCGGTATCTTGGATCTTCTCTTCTGTCTTGACTGGCGTCTTTGGGCTTTCAGATCGTGGCCACAATGCTTTTGGTTTGACATCAGACAAGAAATGTTGCTGGTCAAAGTAGATCCCAACTGCAAGGTTCTTTTGTCAACCTCCTCCTTGTCATCATCTTTTGGTTTTCCTTCAGTGGGATCAATGGCAAACTTCATTCGCTTCTCTTCTTTGACATCCTCCATCTTCAAGTGTCTTTTCATGATTCGTATGTCATCTTGCATTTCCTTGCTCCGGTTCCGCAAATCTTGCAATCTCATGTTGGATCGAATGACTTGATCCAAGATTGTGTTCAGGACTTCTCTCAATTGCAATTAAGGCTTTTCAGGCGCCTGGCAAGACGCATCAGCACTCGACATGACTCTTAGTCTCCAAAACAAATCTAATTCTTGATCCAAAAAGGCCTACAATGAGCAAGCAGTAGGCCAATGCAAAACAAACAATGTGACAAGTGTCAACAACAGTTGAGAATGGCTTGTCCGAATCATGTAATCAAGCTATGCCCAACAAACACGCATTTTTTCCACGACGACATGTCTTTTTGTTTTGCAAAAGCCAATTTCTGACTCCTTCCTCATTGATGATGCTGGCATAGGTTCGCTTGCGAAGTGGTCCACTGTTGGGGAATCGACCTGAATGTCACTTTAAAAAATCGAACACTCGAATTTCAACAATGACAACAAAACCCCGCCTGTTTCATCTGCAACACGGTAAGTCCATGTGGGAGGGCTGTCCAGGATGAGGATCATGTTTGTATCGACCATATTCGCGTTCACAAATGGGACAAAATGCACTTTGCCAGACCAGACGACCATCTCGACCAGGTCGTGAATTCATTGAAACCCGACTCACCCCACCAGGACTTCGAGGTGCTGCGGAAGGAAGTTCTGGAGGAGCCACAATCTCTGCGCTTGCTACTGAACAAACTGGAATGCCATTTGCAGCAGCCTGAGTGGAGGATGATGCTGTAAGTTCCGGCGCCATGTCCTCCTGGTTTGACAACGACGCCATGCCCTCATTCCTAGATGATGACAGTGCAAGTTCCGACGCCATGTCCTGTATATGTTCACTCGCAGGCGGCGAAACTGAACCATCTTCAACAGCCAACAAGCAGTCTGGAACATGTTGTATCTCTTCCAAAAAATCTTGGTGCATTTTTGCAGGATTTTCTTCAGTTGCATCTTCAGACTGATCTGCTGCACTGGATGTCTTTTGTTTTTTGTTCTCCTGTTCTTCATGATCTTGGAGAGGCCTCTTTGTTCTCAGCTTTCGTCGAATCCATTTGGTATTCACTTTCACATTTCCTTTCTTTGTGTTCGAGGAATTTCAACATTTCTTGCACAAATCGAGAAGTGTACATGTGACATGTCAGGGTTGATCCTTGATATCTGATGCGGCCAATCGCAGGCCTTTCATTGAGGTTCAAAAAGGGAAGCGCGTTTGCATTGCACTTCATATAGGTTATGAGCCCAACGCTTCGTGACTGATTTCTGATGGCGAGGTCTTCGTCAATGCCACCCGGCCAGGGTAATCCTTTTTGGTCGGAGCGAGCCCGGGATGAGTTGACTTTGCGTGAGACAAGGCCAACAGAGCTCCCTGCGGTGCCAACTGATGATGAGTTGGAGGACCATGGTGGACAATCTGGAGCTGGAAGGCAAGATCAGTCACGTGGAAGGGAAGCGTCACGACCTAGACGCAATGGAGTGCGAAGCACTGACAGAGAGCCAGAGCCAGTGATGGGGGAGCGTTTTGCAACTCCGTGAAGTTGGATCAAATCAGGTTCAAGTGGGATGCAGCAGCATGGCACCAGGACAGAAGGGCCGCTTCCTGCATCTGGAGAGGTGGATGGAGCTGGATTAGTTGCTGATGGTCTCCAGGTGGAACCGGAGAAATTGGTGGTCGACAAGCTCAAGGAAGAAAACCTGCAGCTTCGAGAAGCATTGGAGGCTTTGAAGAGGAAGCAACCCTCTGAAGAGCAGTCGTCATCGAATTCGTCATGGGTGGAATTGGGTGACGCTTCGAGTCTTGAGGGTTCCCTCCACCTCCACCAAAAACTCCCAGGATGACAGTGATAGAACCTTCGGTGATGGATCAAGGGTCAGCGAGGCATACACCAGGTGGAACTCAGGTACCAGTGGCACCTCCGCCGGCCACTCCACCATCCGTGCGTGAGGGTGGATGACCTGCAGAACTATGAGTGGGTTCCGCAATCAGTGTCTTGGAGAGGAACCGGCTTGGATGAAGCAGGCTGATAGGAAAGCTTTGGATATAGTGGCAAGGCTGGAGCATGAGATCTTGGAGCTGAGGGCGGCTGTGGATAAGCCGGATCGTGACAGGATGAGGACTTTTGCAGGAAGAAGGAAGAAGCTTGGCGGGTGATGCAGTACCACATCGTGATCGGGCTTTGCGGCATGGTGCGGTACCACATCAAGATCGGGCTTTTCAGCATGCTGCCCTACCGCATCAAGATCGGGCTTCCCAGCATGATGCACTACCACATCAAAATCGGGTTTTCCAGCATGATGCACTACCACATCAAGATCGGGCTTTCCAGCAGGCTGAGCTATCCCATCAAGATCGGACTTTCCTGCATGGTGCTGAACTTCATCAAGATCGGGCTTCTCGGCCAAATGGTGGGAGCGAACACTTCAAGAGGCGGAGAGGTTCTGTGCCACTTGGAAGATTTCAACTGCACTGGCTCGTGTTCAAATCAGGGCGGTCCTTCCCTTGGAGCTTGCGGTGGATCCCTATGTTCGAACTGAACAGCGAGGAGTGAGTCTTTTGCTGAAGGCAGTGGCCCAAGAAATCAAGCAGCTGTTGGTGAGCAATCGAGATGTTTCTTCAACCGCAATTCTGCGGAGGCTTTTGGTCACCTTTCAGCCAGGTGGGGCGGGAGAGAAGGGGCAACTTTTGAAGTCCTCAATGGCTGGCGGTTCCACAGCTGACTGGGCATCGTGACTGAGGCAGTGGAGGCGTGCCCGTGAAATTGGAGCTTCACTCCCTGATGGAACACTGTTGGTCCAAGGTTTGGAGGTGGCGGCAGTCGGGCTGGGGAAGTTGGACGGACAGTCAGCATTCCGAATAGCATCGCCATCCCAGTTAGGAGTTGATGAATGTCCGGATGAGACCAATGTGCTGGCATACTCTCAGGTACTTCTTGCAGAAGCCGGAACGCTGGTGCTGTCGGTGACATCTTTGGCAGCAGTTGGGGGGGATCTGGAACAGCAAATCCCAAATTGCGAAGGCTGCGACAACAACATCTCCTACGAAGCCGCCAGGCAAGCCAAGCGGGGGGGGGGTACCACCCACAGGACAGCCTTCAACAAAGCTTTCCAAGTATTGGGTGGCTGACTGGCGTAATACTTAGTACAGAGTCGTACTGAAGTGGTGCTTTGTAGTGTAGCACTGGAGTAGTACTGGACTAGTACTGGAGTAGTACTTTGTAGTACCGGAGTAGTATTGCAGTCGTACTTTGTAGTACAGAGTAGTACTGGGGTAGTACTTTGTAGCACAGAGAAGCACTGGCGAAGTACTTTGTAGTACAGAGTAATACTGGAGTAGTACTGGCGTAATACTTTTTTGTACCGGCGTAGTACGTTGTAGTACTTTGTAGTACTGGAGTAGTACTGGCATAGTACAGAGCAGTTCTTTGAACCACCACATCGTCACACCTTGAACCACACGACCTGACCTCACAACAAGTGGCATCGAAAGCTCATAACATTCCATCCTATTGCGGGGCACAATAGTTAACAGCTCATTAATGCATCACGTGACATGATGCAACACAAGCTATCACACTATGGAATCGTTTTGGACTGACGTGTGGCTGTGTCACCAACTGGCTAAACGTGGCAGTCACCATCTTGAATCTGACCCGCGAGGCCAAGATTTTGGACGACTCCGCGTTGACTGCGCATGACTGCGCGAAATGCGTGGCTTCCGGATCATGACTGCGGATGACTGCGCAGGAAGAAAAACAGGCCGTGAGCCAGAGTGTTCGTGACTGCGCTTGACTGCGCAAAGACAAGAATGAGCTTTTCTTAGTGGGTGGATGACTGCGCTTGACTGCGCGACAAACAAGGCTATATAATGCGTCTCTTGTCCCCATGACTCCGCAAAAGCAGGCCAGTTTCATAATTTGAGGACGTTTTTTGGGAAGTGTGCAATGTTTCTCATATATTATTTCTTTTTGGCTCGCAGGCTTTTTTTTTGCCGTTGCAACAAACGTATATAACAATGGCTGCTTCCCCTTGGCTGGTTTGGTTCTTGCTTGTAGCCAAAAAGAATTTATGCGGGCAGATGACAAGGAGCATGTCAAGCCACGCGATCGGCTCGCCGCGAGCGCGCTGCGAGCGCGCGATCGGTCCGTCTCGAGCGCGCTGCGAGCGCGCGGTCTCCTCGCCTCCAGCGCGCTGCCAGTGCGCGCACCTGTGCTGAAGAGGAAACCTGCTCGTCGTTTCTCAGATGAAGACGCAGCAGAGAAAGGAAGTGTGAGGGACGCTGCAGGTCTTACGGCCTCAGGACCAGAAGCGCTCTGCGTCGAGAGCACGGCCGCCCGGGAGGTGGCAGGATTGGCTAGGCCTGCGAGGTCTGATTGCCAAGAAGCGGTTGTGGTAGTAGCTACTGGTTGTAGTACGCATGCCGCTTCTTCAACGTCTTCCACACCAAGTGCCTTGCTAAATGTATTACATGTTCAGAATGTACATGACATTCAAATGGAAAAAGAAAGTGATCGGCGCTGTCTGTTGAGAGAGATAGGAGTTTCGGACTCATTCCCAATCAGTTTGGCAATGGAAATCCCTTCGGAATATTTTTGGATTCGTGGCTCTTAATTATTTTTGCAAGACGCAGAATAATGCCAAGCGCCTTTATATCACAGAGTTGCTGACGATGGCTCTGTGTGGTTGTTGCTGTAGGAAAAAAAGAGGCTGTTCGCGCAAAAAAGGGTGAACACACAAAAAGATCAAAAAAAGGTCAAAATAACTTATTAGCTTGAACTTATGTCACTTAAAACGGACTTAGAAACCAGTCCATGTTAAGTTCAGGGCAAATGATTTATAAGTAGATATAAGTCCCTTAAGTCCAAAACGATTCCATAGCATCGCATCAAATGACGTGACCACTACATCAAATGACATGACATGACATGACATGCCACGCCGCAACCAACCACAGAAGCTCACCCCACGTCACCTCGCAACCAACCACACTACTGCATCTCGCCCCGCGAGCAACTTCATGACATCAAAACAGGTCACATTACCACCGTGGAACAGCAGAAAGCTTGTGCACAGCAAAGAAATGGTTTGGGCACGGCGCTGGTTGGTCGCCTTGCGCGCATTCTATAGGCAAATTCTTTCTTTGCTATATACTTTTTGTCTTCTGAAACTTCCGCCCCCGGCTCGCCCGGGAACTACTTGTAAGTTGGGGCCGTTTTAACTCCACTCATAGGGGTGAAATTACCCCAGTTACTCATTTTTAGGGGTAGAAGCGGCATTTTTCACGGGGAGGCGCCTTCCGGGAAGTTCGAATTCTTCTGCAAAGTCAAGGTAAAAAAGGGGCGTGGCACGCTCTCCCAGCCAAACGGTCGTTTTGGACGTTCATTTTCCCTATTTCTTCAGCGGTGAATTTTTGGTTCAGCTGCTTCCAGACCAGTTCATCTGGGCAAATAACTACTTGGAGGATGGGATCCCAGGACGGACGTACTTAAAGGATCCGGTTTTTTATAACTAGTTATGTTAGTTATGTTAGTTAGCTAATTTTTAGCAACTAGTTATAACTAGTTAAGTTAGTTAGTTTTTATGTGTT
>Ga0126337_10001341_pt1 | contig 14735 bp, 10 predicted proteins | sample DipCmetagenome_FD_92527 | JGI IMG/M metagenome (GOLD analysis project Ga0126337, IMG submission 92527) | Coral microbial communities from La Bocana,Puerto Morelos, Mexico - Diploria C A metagenome | ecosystem: Host-associated > Invertebrates > Cnidaria > Coral | place: La Bocana,Puerto Morelos... | reverse complement strand
CCCCCCCCCCCCCCCTCCCACGAGACCAGACGGGAGCAAGTCGTGGGTTTGGGTTATAAATATAGGCAATCATATAAATACGAGTCCACTGCGTTTGATAATTGAATATTCTCTAAAATAAAGTTGCACAAAAATCCTGGTATTTCATAAGTATCTATATAATAATAGGGCATATTACATGACCTCTTGGAGATACCAGATTTTTCCTCGGGAGAGAACGAGGTCATGATGTTTCTCTACACGAACATAAATTCTGTATCTACAAGCGGCCATGTAACATCCAATTTTATTTTTATTCACCAGAGAAATGCCAAACCATCTAACTTTCGCTGCGGAAGGCGTGAAGATTTACGTAACCATAGGAACTGTGATCTCTTTACGCGTAAAGGTAATATCTTATTTCACGTTTAAAGATGTCACGTTTTACGAGCGAAAGCTCACCCGTTATTACATTGCTGTATATGTGATAAGATCATCTGAGTAACTATTATTACCTCTATAATCGATGCATTCACTGAAAGGTCCTAACCCTTTCTTTGTACTGGCAGCCACTTTGATTTTGTATTCATTACGCTTATCGATTCCAGTTACAGTGGCCTCGTTGGTGCAAGTCATAATTTCTCTTGTTTGTAGAGTACCATTCTCTAAAGTGCGATTAATGACGATCTTGTAACCAGTTAACTTGCCGTTGAGCTCGAAAGGTGGGTTCCACGACATATTTATGGTATTCGGAATGGTTCCTTCGATAACTACTACGTCAATTGGCGGTGAGGATGGTACTGAAAGGTGATATAACGTCAAACGTGGTTGAAGCGCAAATGACAAGAGTTAAAATAAAAACTTACTAATAAGGAAGGATGGATTCAGAACAAATTTTGGAAGGACAGCAAGGGAGGAATTAAGGAGGGAAGTGAGGGAGAGAAACAGGAAGGAAGGATAGAATGGAAAAGAAAAGGATGAGAAAGGTATGTAAGTAAGACTTTTGAGGACGTTTGAATGTTATACAAAATAGCCAGTAATTCTATATTAATATATCGGATCTGTCAACGTTCTCCTTTATAGAGAGATCAGAATTGTTGCTTTATAGTAGCCTTACCTGCCTCGTCTGTCGTTATGTTGAAACACTCACTCCAGTTTCCAACCCCAATTCTCGTTCTTCCGGCCAAGCGAACACAGTACTCCGTGTATATAAGTAATTCTGAGATATTCTTAGACTGCTCGCCAGGTTCGGTGTCTATCGGAACGTTCTGGGAACTGTCCACCTCGATGCTTATCTGGTACGCAATCACATAACCTAACAGAATGCCATGAACAAATTCGTGAGGTATGTGACTCCATTCGATTGTAAGGCTTGTGGAGCTGATGTTAAATCCAGCTGTGATGTTTGGTGGCACACTGGGAACTATTAAAGCAAAAGATATCATTATTATAATCTTAAAGCAACAAGGTATTTTTCAAAACAGCCTACTATTTGGTTTTAGGGAGGCGGGCGTTTGATTGTTTATTACATGAGATTAATTTATCATTATATTAAAGCTAAGAAAGAAAACAAGAGCCACAAGTACAGATGCATGGAGAGTTCATGTCCAGAGGGTGTGTGCACTCATCTTGCACTGCTTGTGTTATTGAGCTGATTGGTTAAAGATTGTGTTTCTATAACTCCATAAAAACACAGTACTAGCACGCGAGCAAAGAGAATTTACACCTCGATGGTCAAAGTAGATAAGTTGTTTTCCATTTTTTCGTCGCGGTGTTTTCTAAAAGAAATAGAAAACGTGTTTCTATCGAGTTATAGAAACCCTCGTGAAAGATGAAGCTGTGGAAACACTGTGGAAGCAGTCGCCTATGGCTCGTTCAGTCCCACAGCATTTCTGTTTCTTCCAAACTTTCACTCGTGTTTATATAACTCGCTAGAAACACGGTACATGTTTTCTATTTCTTAAATAAAGGATTTCTCGAACTGTACTTTAGGTTAGCAGCTGATGAATGGTGGTTAGAGTGACTTCCTCCACTGAGCTCAGAATAAAAGCACAAATGAATTTTGCAAAACTACCCAGGGAATAATCAAATACTTTTTGTGTTGATTTTACATATAGCGATATTATTTTGCGCTTACCGTCCTCGTCTGTCATAACGCAGATCGAGTCACTCGTATTTCCATCACCTTTCCTGTTAAAACCCCAAACTTGAACACAGTAGTTAGTGAATTTCTCCAGTCCTTCTAGTATCCAAGTAAGATTGTTTCCTCCAAGCAGCTCGGTTTCCGGGATTTCTATGCTGCGCCGTTTTCGCCGAGATGATGCCGCCGCCGACGCCTCTTTTTTGTATCTGATACGGTACCCAAGTATAATTCCGTATTGTACGTTCTCTTCAATTGGTTGCCAGGTTACGTTGATACCGGTGGAGCTCACATTTTGAGCTGTGACATTCAAAGGGGGTCCACGAGGAGCTAGAAGGTAAAGAAACAGTTACTTTCACTCTGGATCAAAATATCAGCAATTCTCACTGATTTCTATCCATTTCTTGCGGCTTCGAAATACGTCACGGATGTTTAATAGTCCTAGTTCGTAACATCATTTTTTTTTTTATTTCCATCGACGCTGAACCATCGCGGGCGAAATCTTAAGCCCAGTACGCTATCATAGACGACATTCTGCAAGATTGAGCAAGGTATTGTTTTATTATAAATAACTTCCGTAACTCCGTCTGGGGTCATTCCTTTAACAGGAACATCCCTGCCGCTCCCAAGCCCGCATAAAGGAGAAGGGTTGTTTGTTGGGCTGGCTAACCAGGTATACATAAAAATTCACCCCGGCAAAAAACGATGTATTATGTACCACTGACAACGCTTGCTGTTCTGTGCATATCAAGGAATTGATATCTCGGAGGACAATGAATAGAATCCATGATTTCAGTGTGCAAAAGGTGTCGCATAAAGTAATAGTCAGCTTGCAACAATTTTAAGTAAATAATCAACGATAATCATCAGATCAACTTTAAAATGCATTATTTCATATCAATACACAGGGATAAATTAAATAACCAGTACCTACCTTCTTCGTCAGTGTACACGCATTTCTTGTTTTCTAACTTAGTAACAATGTCGTCATTGTAGAAAGCGACTACTCTAAAACAGTAACTGGTGAAGATACTCAAGTCACTGAACTCTTGCGTTGAACTATTGACGCAAGATATTATGCTACGTGTTAAATTTTCCTCTGTGCTGGGGTGGTAATCCACTTTTATTCCTCTTTCAACGTTGTCATCAATGGGAAGAGGAATTTCTACATTCCAGTTTAATCTAATAGATGTCGAGCTTTCGTTGAATGCAGTGAAATCCACTTTTGCTGTTGGATATAAGATAAATTTTGTTAATATATGTAAAAGCTAACGGGAAATATATTCAGGGGTGGACAGAAGAAAAATGCATCCAAAATCGAGCTCAATGTGAAGGTTCGTCTCAAGGAAAACGTTTGACCCAGGCGTCAAAAGTAAATCCCGATACTTTTTACCATGAGCAATAAAACATCATATAGCCATCGTAAAAGTATTCCAAAATTTTACCAAGTAAGTCAAGGCAGTTATTTTTGTTCGAAACAGTTTTGTGCTTAACATATTTTCGTCTCCAAAAACGGGAATTATTAGTTTCAAACTAAAGGTCCGTATATAATAAAAGGAGATTTGTGTCTGAACAATGTGAGATAACGCGCTCAGGACAGTAACTGCAAACACTGAATATGAAACAAGCTCGACAATCGTCAAATGAATAGTAAATACAAATATCAATGATAAGAAAAATTTCATCATCGTGCATTTGTTCTTTCAGGACTCAATGGCAACATTCAAAGTTTCGGTGATTATCAACGGAGAGTTATTTTCCTTCTGTAAAATAAGACTTATTTCTGAGAAGGCCTTATTGGCTCGCGTCATAATAAATCGCTTTGTTATTCGGTTGTGTTCCATAGTATCAAGCTTATAACTAAACTGAATGAAATTCCAAACCTACGTACGTTTTTCTCCAGTAGCAATCATCATACACGAAGTACTGTTCCCTTTTCCGTATTCAGTAAAAGCGGCTACATAAACACAGTACGTCGTATTTTCTTCAAGATTAGTGATATTTATTCCTTGTGAGTGACAGCTGGTAAATATCAAAGTATCCTCTTCACTGGGGTCGTCCATCTTTTCTAGAGTAACAAGGTATCCCTGAAGGCGGCCATAAAAGAAAAAGCTTGGACGAGTGTCCTTCCACCGGACATCCACGTAGTTGTAAGTTGTGTTCATCACTTCGATAGCTTCTGGGAAGAGCGTTGCGTCTAGACAGACATTGTAATCATTTTGTGAAACAAAAACAAAAAAAAAATAAATAAATTTACAAACAATTCAAGAATTGCAAAATCGCAATACATGTGTTACATTTGAGAATGTGGTTGTGAATTATACCTGGTCTAGCTTCTTCTCCATATATCTCTACTCTCATACATGGTTTCTTTTGAAACGCTTCTGGCCAGAAACGCACTTTTTTAGCCATAACACCGTCTTGAAGGACTTGTTTCTTTTTTTTATAGTTGTTGGTATTTCCTTGAAAGAAAATGATCTGCCGATGATAACGATTAGAAAATAAATCTATCTACATGTTATATAACTTATTTATTGCATACAGACGGGAATGTTTTACTGGAAAACATCACTCGTAAAATGTATATAAACTTCATCCGGGACCCTCGTGGCCTATTTTCCATATTGTATTAAGGAATAAAACGCAAACTGCGGTGATAAACAGCCAGGATTTCTATACTGGAAAAACTAAACGAAGATTGCATGACAGAAAAACAGAACAATTCAAAGCGATCACGAGCAGCTGTCATGCTTCTGCTATTCGTGAGCACGTCACGTCAACCGGTCACAACTTAAAATGGGACTACTTTGATATACTAGCAAAAGGTCGGTCAGATACACATTGCAAGACAAAAGAGACTCTACTAATAAGGGAATTGAAACCCACCCTAAATGATACTGTTAGTATCGAAAAGCTTTATCTTTATGCAAAATTTTCTTTCTAGCTTCTGTCATTGTTATTGTTAATTAGTTACTTATTTTTTATTTAAATTCGGAATTTAAATTTAGTTGTTAGTTCTATTCCTAACGGTCACTTCTGAAGACGTCTGTCGAAACCTACGAAACGTCAAGTAAATGAACTTTGTTTAACATGCGTTTTATTGCCATGTTTATCACCGCAGTTTGCGTTTTATTTCTTATAAAGCCACTATTGAGGGTATCGATGACATTATTTCCCGCTTTTTGGCTGCTGTTTGTGCAAATAATCAGTTTGTCTATATAATAAAAATAAAATTTAGTTTAAAATTCTCGTATTGAAAACAATATTTTACTCACTCTCTACATAATATATTGTCTTTACCACTCGAAAATAAGAGCTCTAAGAAAATACGCGCGCTGATTGGTTAAACTCGATAGACACACAGAACTAGCACGAGCTGTTAACGTAATAATGGCGTGAGCAAAAAGAATTTACATGTTGATGATCAATGTAAACAAGTTCTCTTCTGCGGTGTTTTTTAAAGGAAATAGAAAACATGTTCTCCGTGTTTCTATCGAGTCATAAAAACACTCGTTAAAGTTTGGGAGAACTAGAAAGAGGCTGTTGAAAAAATCGCCTGTCGACTCGTGGACAAGTTCCCACAGCATTTTCCGTTCTCCTAAACTTCCAATCTTGCTTCTATTACTCTATAGATATACGGCACATTATTTTCTATTCCAAATTATTCAAAGGCCGTGAATTAATTTGATTAAACTGGTTTAACGTTTAGAAAAAAAACTTAAGTTATTACAGACTCTTTCGGTACTAACCGCAGCGTCATCGTTGTTTCTGTAAAAATCCCATTGATTCTCAGACGTAGACAGCTCAAGTCTGAATGTTTCAACAAAACCGTTGCTACTGTTAAAGTGACCTTGGGTGGCCACGGCACATATGAAGAAAATGGCAGTCAAACTGATTTGTAGATATCCATCAGTACCCAATGTACACCAGCCACGTGGGTGCCCCACGCGACCGTAATGTGCTAGATTTTGTCCATCGTCTTTATTAGATGTTATGTTATCGTCAGGAATGCGTTCGTATTCCATTCCAAGTTCAACATTGGTACATTCCCGAAAGGGCGATTGTACAGCTGCCAATGCGGAGATAAGAAGAAAGCGAAGTACTTATATGAATGTTTTCGCTATAAGAATAACTTGGAGTTGATGTGCGAACTGAAATTTTGATTACAACTGAACGAGGGTAAATGGCGATTGACTTAACTTACCTTAACGGTCCTTAACTTAACCCGCCATGTGTTCGGAAGGTCATGGGTTCGATTCCTGTCGGGGACTCATGTATTTTCTTTGTCCCACGCTCGCGTCATGTGATTAATCCATCTTTCACATTTCATTACCGAGCTCAAAATTCACCATCTTCATTCACTTATTATGTTTTTAACTTATTATCAATTGGAGCTTAGACGTATAGATAACAATATTGACATTTTTCTTTTTTTCTGTTATATAAAACAAATAGATTCCATGTTGCCGTGCGTCTGTTCAGTAACTGATCACAGATGACGTGGTAAGAACATCAGTGACATACTCGGCTAACGGCTTGTCTGTTCTTACCACATTTTGACGTCATCTGTGATCTATTACCGCTGAACAGATGTACTGCAACATGGAATCTATTTAATTTGTGCCATTTAACACTTGCCGAGGTTAAAAATAGCATAAAGCGCGGGAAAAGAAGAAGTGCTTTTGACCCACTGACTGGGATGTTGATTATCGCAAGGTGTACTTTGATGCATTGGTTAGCCTGACAGTTCCCTAGAACATATTAAACACAATACAAAATGCAATATGATTTGACAGTGCTGGAAATTTTATCGTTTTCTGAAATCAGCTGGTTCCGGTTTGCCTGCAGGACCGGGTCTGTCAGGGATGTTCTACTATGTGCAACTAAAAAGGCTTTTATGGTTAAGTTTTCAAAATACCGTGATTAGAAAATAAATGGCAAACAAGAATTGTATGGAGGATACCTTCTTATTATTGTTATGATCCAGGAATACAGACATACATACATAACTCCCTACCACGTTTCTCGCATATGTTTCCTATAACCTTGCTTCCATTTGTGTTATTCCATTTCCCACTGCTTTTTTCGATTTCAACGAAGTCGAGATTTTCACCAGCTGTACTGTTCTTAGGATGGCCATCGTTCCAGTTCGTGTATGAATATCTATGTATAGATTTGTTCGGATGCCATACGAAGTTCCCTTCGATAACTTCGTCACTTAGTCCAAGCCAAGAAGACGAACTGTTCATTTGTGACACCAAGAAATTATTTACTTCTTCATTCCTTGAATGCGTAATATGTGCATCGTAATTTTCGCACTCGGCCACCGCTTCAGTTCTATTTAGGCCTTTATCATTAAAGATGTAGCAATAGTCATTGTGGTTTACCCAGCCATCGGAGCAATCTGTGAAGATGAGAAAATCAAAACGATAACATGTTATTTAACAAAATTTGACTTCAAATAATCAGTTCGGTCTGAAAGCAACATCCTACTAAAAAAGCAATAATTTAGTCCTTCCAAAGAAGGTGACAATGGGGACTTACACGCGAAGGGCGGCCTAGGAAGGACCGCAATATGACCCTACACCCACCAATCCCCCACCTTCATGTTTAACGCTTTCTCTCCTTTCCCCTATATTTTGGTTTTTCTTGTCCTCTGTCTTACTGCTGGGTCAGGGGTGCTGAGGATGCCTGCCTGCTCGAGGATATTCTTGTTTGGTACACGATCTTGCCAGATGCAGAGTCAGTCGAGCCTGCGCTACGTTTGGCGGGAATAGCAGCCATAGACCAGAGTACTGAGTACAAAGGCTTAGTACACCTGCATCTTGGCGTCGATGAAATGTCAAACTCGATTTGTTACTTTTTGAACCTGTTTTGAGAAACTACCCATACCTGGCATGTGCATGTACTGCGGCGATGATTCGCTATGATTATCATTCGCCTAGGCGCCATGCCACTTTGCGTCTAAAGGGCTGACGATTTATACGAGGGTGAAACGTTTAATTTCTTAATTAACTTGCATTTTGAATAACTAACACGTTTGATCAGTATTATCAACAAAATCACTTACTTGAAGAACACGTAATAATGCTATACTGTGCCTGTAAAAGGACAAAATATAAGAGAATCAAAGTTACTCTGAAGTTAAGCCTCGATTGATTGTTTTCTGCTCATTTCGTCTTTCTTTCCTTTTCACGCATTAAGTGGGATTTTTTCTTTACGTGCAAAAATAGACTCCGGTGTCGTCAAAAAGTCTTCATCTATTATGATATTTTTACTGTTGTAGGCGGGAAATACAAGGCATCGAACGCAAAACGTAAAATAACACAAATTCAAACCAAGGCTGACTTATATCGAGGAACAGTTGGGCATTTTCGTCGAATTGTTTCACACGCAATTGGGCCGGTTCTGGCAATGTTTTCCTTGCATCCGAAAACAAGGTTGTTGACTTCAAAAATCTTCAGCCGTTACGATATTTTTGAAGTGGTAAGTGGAAATAAAGCAACCCAAAAAGTGAAAAATTAGAAGCCTTAAACAGATTTAGACTTAAGGCACGAATCTTGGACATTTCAGAGTCGAGCAACACTGACATGAATTATAGTTTAAAACTCAAGTCGCTCAAGTAGCGGATGTTTTTGCAGTTAATGAAATCAGTTATAGGTTGGCAGGAAGCTATAAAACACGACGCTTACAGTATAGTCAGAACTCAATACACTAACATTTATACTTTCCCTAGAGAAATATTATGCAGACGATGGTTGTATTCTTGCCATTCTAATAATCTATTTTTTATGCCATTATTAAAATAAAACGTACCTGCGTGATAAAGACAACAGCGATGAAAAAGTGAAGATCCAAAATCCATAATTTGGTAACCATCGTTGGAATGGCTTATCTCCTAATCACACAAAAATCTTGACATAGTTGGCTTAGAAAATCCACATTACAAACGACAATATACAGAAAAATATACCACAGTTAGACTGTAATATGATATTTACGGAATGAAGCACTTTGGCTCAATTTGAAAGCAGCCTTACTGATTACAAATCAGCAGGTGCTTAATGCGAACCTTTGCATTGGCGCCAATGAGAATGACCTTCTTCAATGATTTAAAAACGAAGGCAGTACGACTACCTTAATTATTAATACCATGAGCGGAAAACAAGTTAGAGAGTCATCAATACTGAGATCGTTAAGTTAAGTTGACATCGTGCACTTCATTGTAACATTGTTGTTTGGCACGTCATTGAATAGGAAGCTTAAAGCAACGATCCTTTCTATTACTAAGATATGTACAAAACCAATGGCTTCGTTCAAATTTTTTTTTTAGGGTCAAAATTATTTTACCCAACTGAATTGTTTTTCATGTGCGCGCCATCGAAAATAGAATGGCGCCGACTGTTTGATTAAACTAGCGATCTAGAATTTTCCAACTCGCGCGCTAGTCGTTCTTTTGACAACTAAAAAGTAGCCTCGTTATAATTTAGAAAAAAAAATAACAATCTTATTTATCAAGTTCGTTGGATGTCCAAAGTATTGTAAATATTTTCAGAGATTTTGATCAAGTTTTTTTTACCAAGAAAATAAAGAGACTAAGAGTTCAACAAACAGGAATTCAACTGAACTTCGTCAATAACAATTCTAGTTGTTTGTTGGGGTATTAGCTTTTCATTTAAGTTAATTGGACTGTGACATCGATCTCTATCAACAATTTATTGCAAGTCAGAAAAGAAGTACTTGAAAAGTTGAACTGATAATCATACCAAAATCCGGAGCTCCATTATTTGAGTTCCTAATATTTGTTCCATAGAACCGATAGTAGGGCTTAGTGTGTTGTAAGATATAGGTTTCGTTGTGAAAAAAAAGAACTGTGCTATTAATTATTTTGGGGAATTCTAGTCTACTAGACAATCGAATTCTCTGGTTCTTTGAGATTGATTCGATCTATCAGCGGTGTATCACGGCCGAGAAAAAAATCCAAGAAGAATACAAACAAAAAAGTATAGAGGACGTTTTAATACAAAACAAACCAAGAAATATTTAATGAAAGTTCCTTTGCACCAGATTGTAGTCTTCCGTGTTACGTATCCGCCATATGAATACATGTGTGTCCCTTTGCATATATAGTCTGCGTTTCCATTCATGCTTGTACATCTCGCCACGATTGTTGGAAGGCTGGATAACTCTATCCACTGGATAATATAAATCGCTATCCAGTAGATAAGTGTTAAGAAAACAAACCGCGCCACCCGCTGAATAGTGATTTATCCAGTTATAGCCTTATCTACCCGGCTTTTAAACAGCCCGGACCTGGTGTACTAGTCAAATTAAGCATTTAGAATGGCGAGCAATGTTCCCTTTCGTTATCGGATATCATCACTTGCTTCCATCTTTAAGGTTAATCTTACATTATGTGCTCGTGAAAACCGCCAAAAAACCTGAGAATGTAAAATTACGTTAAAAAAAATAAACACTAAGATCTAGCAATAATTAAAAGCGATGAGCACTGAAAAGGAAAGTTCACTGAGACCATTTTGAAAGCTTTGCAATTCTGTATCTTTTCGCCATACTTCAACGCTTTGTTTTCGGTGTTACGTAATTCTAGCTAAATTGAGCGATTTTCAGAAGTTATGCAATATTTAGAGCAGCTATAAGTAGGAAACCACGAAAGATGATCTGACAAGCTAAAAAAGTTTCATTTTTCTGCTATAATATTATTTCATGTATATGGCAGGATGGTTTTTAAACAGAGTTCCATGAAAGACTTATCTATGTGTGCGTGAAGTCAAATCTGTCGTGGAAGCGGGAACAAGAAGCTATCGTTGGACATGAATCGATTAAGGCGAGGAACGGCCTTAGTCCTCTCTCGCCCTTTTTTTCGCTCGTCCTAAACTACCGAGAGCCTGGAACAGGTCGCAAGCAGCTGGCGTTAAATTGATTTATAATTTAAAAACGAACAAAGGCGCTTGAAGTATCCTACGAGAATCTGCCAACAGTATAGCTCTCCTCTTCAGAATCACCTACAATAAAATAGTTTAGAGACGAGTAGTGATGATTTTATCCAATGGTTTAACAAGTTGAAGTTGTTTTTTGTGTTTCCTCTTTATTGATGTCATTCTAGCCAGGAACGATTCTCGAAACTTTTCCACCACTTCGCGTAGCTCGTAAGCTAAGACATCTTTGTCTCTGTTTATGAAATCTAGAAGCAATTACCAAAAGTGACATTAATTCTAAATTGCATGTCTTGTTAATCATAAAGCTGTATGAAGGTCAGCGTGACAGGACAACTCGTTGTATTTTGGATCAGTAAAGCTCGGAGAAAAAAAAACTTGCTTAGTTTCCTTGTATTTTATGTCCGATTGTTTAGCAGCAATATGAATCACTATTACAACAACTTATTATATGGCTTGTGTTTGTGGACGATATAGCGCGCGCTCTGATTGGCTAATTGTCACTTGATTGTAGGGCGTTGTTTTCCCGCATTTCCCACGGGCCGTTACGGGCTTGCGCGCGCACTATCGGATGTAAAGTGATAACTTCCGCTGCGCTAGCTTTGGCTTTTTTGCTTTATTTTTGTGTGCCAAATAATAAACAACTTAATGACCTCGACCGTTCGGTCGTTACGGGGAAAATCTCTAACCTCGGCCTACGGCGAGGCCTCAGTTTTTTCCATAACGACCTCACTCTCGGTAGTAGCTAATAGTACTCAAAATGCCTGAATTTTTCTGTGTATTCAGAAAAATGATACATTCTTCAATTCACTAGTTTACTACAAAAGCAGTGAATGTTTCTTTCAGCAATATTCCTACCTAACTTTCCTTGCTTTTTTTCTTTCATTCGACGCAAAATATCATAGGTGAGTCCACAAACAATTGCGCAGAAAAGTAGAGAACCAACTGCCGTCATCGTCACCATGAAATAAGGGCTGTTAATCTCAAAAAAAGTGGCTTTCTCCGAGTGAACTGGCGCCGTGCCCTGCATAGATAAAAGTAACAAGAGTGAATCTCGTTCCCAGTGTGAAGACGTCATCAGTAACTGGAATTTAACTTTTCTCCAAAACATCATCGAGCTAAACGTTTCCTCAAGCTGAAGAGAACTTTTATTGGTTGAGGTAAATGAGGACAAGCTAGAATGGCAAAATGAATACAACAAGATCAGTCTTAAAGTAATCATCAATATCAAAACAAAGGGTATGGAGACAGCGTGGTCGAGTGGTTGGGGTGCTGGAGTTGAAATCTGGAGGTATAGCACCAGACCACTAAGCTAGAGTTGATACTCGGTAGACCCTAGTTCAACTCCTCGGTCATGCTTGTAAATGGCCTTCTGTTGGGATTTTAAACCTATTATGTTTATTTGTTTTTATTTTAGATGGCAAACAACAACGCAACAGCAAAGAGATAATTATGAAGGCCAGACACTACAGAAAAATACAGACACTAACGAAAAGTGTAGACAATCTTCACACCTTATCCCCGGACGAAAGATAATTCGATTGCACGTTGTTCTGTGCAATGAAATCTTTCAAAGCTTTATGCATTTTGATAGCTTCTCCTTGAAGCACAATCCCGTGTGAGATATCAACTTCGACAAGCTGTGCTACTTTGAACCATGTGCCATTAAACAGGTCTGAACGCTTTAACGGCAGATACATGTCAACAAAGATGGCGTCCGTTTCACCAGATTTTAAGGCATCGACAAGTTTCTCTGCGGTATCATAAGTCTTACCTAAAGGAATAAATGAGAAATTCTCTAAATAAAACGAATAATACCAACGAGAAACTGCGAGATAAACGAGTTGAGTGGACGGTTCTGCCTTTCTCTTTTCCTTTGATATATTCGTATGTTTTCTTTAATTATTTGCCCATTACATTACATATGTACTGATTTGTCTACAATTAATCACCTGTTACTATAATCCATCAAAGACTTGCGATCGCGCGCGATTGGTCTAAACGCATCACGTGTCTGAATATTCCTAGTTAAACTGGGGAATATCCGAGTGATATTACCTAATTTTCAAAATCGCGCGTGTTGCGAAAAATACCTGAAGGATAATGAACACAATAGCCTTTATTTAGCAGGAAAATCTGTTCGCTTCTGGCAACAGGTAATGCCCGGGGAGTATCAAAGTATCCAAGTATCCAAGCATATATCTCCGCGCCAAATGGAGGCTATTGTTTATTTCTGTAACATATAATGACAGGAGATCTTGAGATTTTCTCTGAGAGCTTATACACAACATTTTAGTGTTTGTGGGGTGCTGCTGGATGTTGAATCAAGGCGGAATCACGGACTACTTACCAATCTCCCATTTCCCGTTTAGGCTCTTTGCTGCAATGTTGTACTCGGTCGAGTTAGTGACAGCTGATAGCTAAAAAAAGCAAACGAGAACAGTTAATAATCTACATATCAACCTTCCACATTTCTCCCCCCTCCCCCCCCGCAAAAAAAAAAACGCCTGATCGCAAGGGGAGAAGCCATTGTGAAAGCAGCCTCCTACCCAGGCCACAAACAACAAACAATACTCACGTGATCGATCACAGAGTATATTGCGCTATCAAATTAAGCGAATGCTCTTCTCACATCGTAGACCATCAACTAACCTGAATTGATTTTAACCATGACCGCTGTAGTTACCTTATTTTCTTTCTGTTGTAAAGTTGGACCTCCATTGACAACAGTCACCGTCATTATGGCTGCTACTGCAGCTCCGAAAAACGTGTAAATAATAAAGCCAACAACAAACCACACGATGGCGAACACTCTGGCTACAGAGCCCTTTGGGCAACGATCTCCGTAACTGAAAATGGAAAGAAAGGTAACAATAAAACTATTATACTGCAAATATCCTCTTTATTTCGTTTTTAATATTTTTATTGTTGTTAGTTCAGCGATTGAGTGTCGTTGTTTGCAATTGAAGTTCCAATCTAAACAGATCAAGCAAGTTTGATGAAAAAAATCACGAACACAGAGGTTCATACATCTCTACCTTCGAAACATGGATAGTGCAAATCACATTTGTACAATGTAATTTTAACTTTTTGTATATAATTTATACTTTTTAGATTTGTAATTTGTAAATTCTTATCGATCCCTGTAATTTATTTATTGACTTTTTTTTTATGCTTTTTATACTGGTCACCGATTAATACCAGTCGATCTATATCTTGATCGACTGACCGGTTTTTTTTACCAGGATAAATAAAGTTATTATTATTATTAGTAGTATTATACATTATGATAAAAAGACGTGATCGAGCTAGAAATCGTGCGTCAATCAGATGAAGACTCAACTCATAGTCCCAACTGCACGCGCTATCACAACAATTAAGAATGTCAGTAATTTTTAAATCATGCGACTTACCCGACGGTTGTCATGGTGATAAAGGCCCACCAGAATCCCTCTCCTGCGCCCTTAATGAACGATCGAGGAAAATCATCATGGTTAGTCGGTGAATCCTACAAAAACACAAGAAATAAAAGAAGGAAAAGAACAGTTATCGTTAAAAAAATAAATTCAACAAATAAATATGAGTAAAATTAAATCATTGGCTAACGGCCATCATGATATATTAGCCTGTATAATAATAATAATAATAATAATAATAATAAT
>Ga0126337_10001340_pt1 | contig 14739 bp, 12 predicted proteins | sample DipCmetagenome_FD_92527 | JGI IMG/M metagenome (GOLD analysis project Ga0126337, IMG submission 92527) | Coral microbial communities from La Bocana,Puerto Morelos, Mexico - Diploria C A metagenome | ecosystem: Host-associated > Invertebrates > Cnidaria > Coral | place: La Bocana,Puerto Morelos... | reverse complement strand
TCTGTTTTATGGGATAATGCATTATCCACTCGGTAGCGAGTGAATAATGCGGCATTAGCCCGAGATAGCGAACCAATCAGATTGCTGGAATAGCCAAGATCACTGAGTGTGTATATACTAACTTCAGATATTTGTGTTCCCATGCGGTATCATGCTTTTATTTTAATTCTTTGTGTGCAGGGATGGAGAGCGAGGAGAAAACCGATCTGCGTACGTTGCTGTTTCAATCAGGAGAACTAAAAGGTGATCAGTCATGGATTCTCCTTGCGATTAGCCATAAGTATCGCTCAGTGTTAGTTCTTGGAATTGCGTTGTACATCGGATAATAACTCTGTTAGAATTAACGATTAATAGCATCCATTTAGCGTGCAAATATTGTCATATTTTTGTCCGCGGACATTATCTGGTCCAAGAAGAGAACAGTGAGCTTTGAGGTTGTTTGTCTATTTTTGCAGTAATACCGTGCCATTCATAATCGGTGTAAACTTCTGTTTGCAGGTCAGTTCAAGCTGATGACGGAAATGTTTCACATCACTCACAGTGCTCTGCATGTTGGGCTCACTACAACTCTTCAACGCTATAACCACATCTACAGGTCAGATATGTTCAATATTCTTTCAGTCTGTGGAACAAGTATTTCGTTCGCTTGCAATCCAGTTTCCAAATTTTCTGAGTTGGTGTTTTTTGGCTGGGCTGTTGCTAAGAAACATGACGCGGGGGACTGACGTAATCGACATTTTCAGAGTGCTCTTGACATTTTCTATTGGGTTATAGAAAACGGAACTCATCCGATACTTAACGAAGATTTTCCGAAAAGGGATTCTTTTTGTTCTCGATTGGTAGTTACTGTGAATATGAGTCGTAAACTGTCTCCCTTATAAATTTTCAGGTATTACGCGAGAATGATTGAAATGAAACAAGGTACTCCTGAAGAAGCGGAATTTAGAAAGATGCTTGTGGTGCGTTAAATAATTTACTTGATATAAATACCCGGGGCCCAGAGTTTTTCTTTCTTGTTTCTGCTGTTAGAGTGATAAAACTGTCATGGCGGTCAAAGAGACCGAGAAAAAAATTGTTTTCTTACTCGTCGCTTCCCGGGTCAAGTCTGACCAAGGATTAGAAAAGTGAAAACCTGTAGAACCAGTTTTTGGATATATCAAGAAGGATGGGGCTTTAAGAGCTGGTCAGGGTTATTCTGATGTCTTGCGGGTATTGCGGGGGCAAGACACTTTATTTTCACAGTGCATCGCTTCGCCCTGGAGTGCTGCTGAGATATTTTTAGCTAAGGGTACTCTGACAGAAATTGTGGGAGAGGGAGAGAGAAGGGGGGGGGGGAGAGGGAAACTGCAATAGACTAGCATCCCATCCGGGCTGATATAAGAAAATACGTAGTTGCTTTATGCAATAAGTTAACTTCGCACCCCCTCCCTCCCTCTCGAGGTTGTGTGCATGTAATTTGTTTTGATGAGTTATGACGCCAGGTCACACTGCACAATAATATTGCTGACGTCATACTTGATCGTTATGTCATACTAACCCCTTGATTTGTCCTCTTGTTTGTAGCTGTTTGTCCTTCAGTGGGAGACCTGTCTGCAGGACTCGCACTTTATGAGGCTGTGTTCTGACTTTTACATCACTAATGCGGCTTGGCTTCTCCATCTTTTAAACAGCTGTGCTTCTGAAAATCAGGTAAGACACAAGCTTTGCTGGTTGTTTATAAAGATTACATCGTGGCTTCATTGTTTGTAATTTGTTGTTTTTGCTGATGGAAACGTTTATTTAGCATGCCATAACCTTTTGGTAAAAACTGATTTCAGGGTCTATCTGAGAACGAAATCCGCGCCAAACAGCGGGAAATATTCGCAAATATTCCCGAGTTCTACGTCAAAGACATGTGTTCTTGGTTCAGTTTTGTCGCTGTCCACAAGCCTTGTGCACTCAAGGGATTGGATGTAAGTATAATAGCCTTTTTCGGGATTAGTTTTCCTCATTGCACTACAATGCAATCCAAAGTGGACGTGAGTTAATTTCGGATTCAAGCTACAAACTATAGTGGAATCCTGCCTTACAGTCACCTCGTTCATGCAGTCACCTCGTTATGCCGACCACCCTTTTTGTCCCGCCGAGAGAAAACCCCATTAATGCGGCCATGCTGTTAATACGGCCAACGGAAACATTCTGAAAAATTCCAATCAGTTTAGCAGGGTTTTCGTTTGAGGCCGGAGGCCGGACGTATCTTCCCGTCGTTTCTCATTCCACGTCCGGTACTTTGATACCAATATTTGGGAGTTTATTTTTATTTTCTTTTTTTTTAACTATTTTACTTTTTAAAGAGAACTTGAGTGAACTCCAGCCCTGCCTGAGAAACGCTGGAAACGGTGTTTTTGAGTGTTCTATTTTAAAAATTTTTCTGGAGGGCGCATGCCCCCAGACCCCCCTAGGTGCTTGTGCCTTCGGCGCTCTCAAGGCGCCTTGCGGCGCCACGACAAATTTCACGTCCGGTGCTTTCACAACCATGTCCGCTACTTTACAAAGCTATTGAAAACCCTGAGTTTAGTCTTACTAGTTTTCTACATGGCCTGCTTGCAAATGTGGTTGTAATTGTCTTAGGAGGTCTCTGTGTGTGCCACGTGATATGTTCTGCGCGTGTTATGCCATGTTATTTCCATGACAACAAAAATCTGTGCATAGAAATTTGGACTCAGTCGAGCGATGTGCATATTTGTCATCTATGGAGAATAACCGTGGTATTAAAAACTCTTCACATTATACTGGCGTTGTTTATGATCCGTTATGTACCTTTTGTACATTCTGTTACAGGTATGTGTTTTTGTTGATTGCTGTTGTGCTTTAATCGAGCGCCGAGACTTGGTGCCTGGACCTGTGGCAGCCACCAGAATCATATCAGCTCTGTTGTCATTTGCTGAAATATGTGGCAGAAATAAAAGGTATTGGCGGTTTTCATGTGACGTAGCCATATTCCAAAATTTAAAATTGCCTTTCCTTCTGACGTTTTAGTTTCATCGGATTATAGACCTTACAGAAACTTGGCGTTTTACAACGTTTTAGATCGACAGGGATCTTCGTTTTGCAATAGGGCACGTTTGAATTTCAAAGCTTTTGCGTTGCGTGATTAAAATGGCTGCTCCAGAAGGCTGTCGCATGGGTCAAGAAATGAATAATCGCTTTGGTGTTTGCTAACTGGACAATTCTTGCACTAGAAGAAATATTTATTTCAACGTGTTGGAGCTCTAGAGTAATAAGGTTACGTTTCAGTAACACAACTCGACGACAGATGTTCCTGTTACTTTACGGCAGCCATATTTGTGCCCTTAGCGGAGGGGCACAAACATGGCGTCTCCATACAAAGCTGGGTAAAACACTCCTCCGAACAACTCGCGAATTAAAAACAGCAGAGACCTTATTCTTAGCGAAGTTGTTTATATATTTATCATCTATCATATCCTTTATTCGTGATTTTATTTATCGAATGGTTACGATTTTTAGGTTTGATCACATGATAGGTTTCCGGCAGCATCCTGTGGGGGAGTTTGTTGCTGCCATCAGTCAGGGTTTATTGACTGACTTAAAAGGGCAACATTTCTAATCGGTTCTGGGTGGTGGGCTAGTTTAAGATGTTCATAGACAGGGGCTGACAAAGTTAGATTGTAAAGGATAACGTAAGTTTTGCTCTCTTTTTTTTTCAACGATTATTTATCGGTCTGACCTGTTTCTTTCCAGGAAAAACAAACTGTTGGAGGCAACAACATGGGGAAGGTAGGAAGCTGAATTGATGTTCTTTTTCTAGTCTGCGAGTAGTCCGTCTCTCGCTTAGTTCGTCGAGCGAGACAGTAAATAAACCGCGAGGAAAAAACGGCGGCGTGAAATCCTTCCCGTCCCCAGGAGTTCGCGCGGTGATTTTTTTGCGCGGTTTTCTTTGGCGTCACGCAAGACGGACTAATCAACGAAAGAGGGACAACTAGTAATCTATTCTTTGATGAATTTATTTATAATGTATTGTTGCTAACTAACAATACGTTACACAAAAGATTGCGAGGAAAAATAGCGTAAATTACATGTAAATTGTATTAATAATATCTTTTATAATTTGCAGCGGCATTGAAGGTGACCTGATGGCCTGCGTAACTATGTGTCCAGCGGTAAGAGAAAAACTCGGCCCAGCTCTCATTCATACGTACTCGTCGGTCGATATTGTGGAAGGCCTGGACGTGGACAAAGAAGAATTTGACAAATTTTCAGCCAGGTATTAATAAGATGAACTGCTGATCACAGCAACAAAACTTTCATGTACCCTCGAGGGATACGATACTTTAGTACTTAGCAGGTACCCCTCATGTTACAGACTTCTATTAAAGATTTGTAACGGAATTTTATGCAGGATTGCGACATAGCTTAGCTTTTGCATACTTTAGGGTTGTTGCGGACCTACATTTGTCTTTGATTGTCAATTGTTTTGTTGCCTTATCTTGTTTTTATGTTTATAATATACTTGCCACTATTGTCTCTAACATTATCCCTTATGTGGAAATAAATATATAAAGTTACGAAAAAAGCCTGAAAAAGAAATTCAGCTTTGAACGGAATTCAAATCCATGACTTCTGCCATACCGATGCAGTGCTCTTCCAACTGAGCTATCAAGCCAAAAGGGAGCTGCTCACAGTTGCAAATAGTAATTGGATTACTTCAAAGGCCACATGTGAAGTTATATTCTTTCTGTTTTAGGCTCGAGATTGTCAAGTTGTTGGAAACCCTGTGGAAGAGACCGGACTGCCTGCCTTCAATTTTGGGAGAGTGTGGAAGGGAGAGCTTTCAGGTATAATAATTCTGATACCACTTTTTGTTGAAAGGAATGATTTGTAATTAAGATCCGAAGAGTAATTTTACAAATAGCTTACTCGGTTGTCATCAGTCATTCCTAGGTTCTATTTTGGACACGCTTCTTTATGTGCTTAAAGATGGTTTGCTACGACTTACGAACGTGAAAAAATTGCAGAGTGCCAAGCAGTCCGGTAAGCAATTGTTTCGCTTGATACTAGTGTAGTGGATGTAGCTGCGATACAGAGGGGACTGACAGGTAGACACAGGGAAAAAGGCAGACAGACAGACAGACCGACTGCCTAACCGATGGGACCATGGGCTGACTGTTGGGTCCCCGACCGACTGACTGACTACCCCGTTGAACCTCGTTGAACAATTTATTCAAATATTTTCTCTATAGTGCCTTTGCTAGGTTTCAAATAAATGGTATGAGAACTAATTCTTTAAATATTACAAAAGTTTGAGCCAAGTAGCATTTTAGTTGATGTTAATTCACACATTTTTCCATTATTATGTGGCTAGCTCCGTGAGCGGTCAAGTTAAATAAACCAAATCCTGTGCTGTTATTGGGTACACGAGCGGGCAGGTCTTGCTTGGTCGGGATTACCCGCTGTGTCCCGCAAGAAATAGTTCCCCGAAAGCCATATAATATATCCTTTATTGACCAATCTTGTTCGGTCAACGTGGCTGGATATTGGCCTCGTTCTTTTTTTTTTTCGCGTTTATGGCCTTCGAGTCAACACACTAAAAAAGAACGAGGCCAATATCCAGCTAGCAAGCTAGGTCAATAACCCATGGTAATATCTCTTTCACCATAATAGCTGCTGATTCCCAAACAAGAGGTTAATTTCCGAATTAGTGATCCTGTTTTGCTTTCTGAACAGAGGAAAAGTGGAATGAACTGAGTATGGAACAGCGCCAAGAAAAGGAACATTTTTTGATGGGTGAAGAACAGAGTGCTAAATCAGTTATGCACATGGTATGTAGTTTACAATGCAGCGGGTTAGAGAGCTTAAACTTAAAGCTTAACTTTATCTCGTTTGAATTTCAGGCTAACGCGACGCTGGCACTTTTGGAGAAAATCACAGAGGAAGACAAAGTGGCTCGTTGTTTCTCACGCTCTCCGCTGTCACTCAGAGCGGCAGCAGCGGTAAGACTGTACAGTCTTTGGATTTCATTTATATGATGGGTGGGATGGGTCTTGGGGAGGCCAAGGGAAAGAGGGGTAGTGTCCTGAAAAGGCTAGTTCGTCACGTTTCTATGAGCGTTGTTGCCATGACCAAGTGTGAAAACCACTGTTAAAAAATGTTGTGTAAATAAGCAGTGAAGTCTGTCTCTTCGTTACTGCAGTATTGCATTTTAGTTACATCTCCGCTTTTATTTTTCACTTACAGATAATTGGATTTTTGGATTCATTGTGCGGCCGTAAATCATTGGATTTGAAAGTTCAAAACATGGAGAAGTAAGATGAGTTACCATGGTGATTACGGTTGGCGATGTAGTGCAAGTGTTGGATACGTAATATATTAAACACGGAAGATCGTGTTTGACCACATGTCCAAACACTGTGGAGAGAGTTGAAAATCAATCGAAACTAAAACTAACGAGATAATGGTCATGGTCATGACTTCTTCGGATTAAACTTTATGAATATTAATGAGTTTGTTAATAGTCATTCGAGACCGTCCAAACAGTTTCTTTGAATAGACCACTGTTCATCTAGAGAAATGGAAGTTGTTCTAATTTTTTGTTTGTTTTAATCTTTAGGTATTCTTTTGATCCACGTGATCTGCTAGTTAAAATTCTAACAGTGTTGGTCCGCATGTCAAATGCCAGCGAAGAGAGAGAGTTTGTGAAATGCCTCGCCGCCAACCCAGACTACAGCAGGCTCAGTGTGGAGCGGGCGTTGCGTGTTGTTCAGCGAGAAAACCTCGCTCCTGATCACGTGGTTCAAGACTTGAGAAGCGTTATGCAAGAGGTGCGAGTGATTGTAGTGTTATTGGAAGTCAGAAAACTATAATAGCTACATGCAAAGCCCTTCGTGCAAGTGTAGTTTATTAAGATTCTTATAGTACAAAGTACCACATGAAAGTACCGTCCTGCTAAATAGTTTCCACGTTTCATTCCGACTTACAGTACAGGTAGACAGATAGACAGGCAGTCAGACAGACCACAGACAGACAGACAGGCACACAGACAGAAAGACAGACTACCTTTATTTACGCAGGATAAAAGATGAAAGCTTAGTAGCTTATAACGGCTTTCATTTGAATGGCCACACGCACAAGAGATTAATTCACAAATTTTAACGGTAGTCACGCATGATGACTACTTGAGCTTTCATTTTAATGGTCACACTCTAGGTTTTAATTCGTAGACTTAAGAATTTGAACCATCTTGTGACGCAAAATAAACTAATACATTAAAATACAGCTCAGTAGCTTTTATTTGAATGGTAACACACTTTCATCCCAGTCTCAAACGCTTCAACCACCTTACCTTGTACAGCATAATACACAGCACAACTTGAAGAGACTGCTTGAGTTTTCACAGACTAGGAAACAAGCTTAGACAAATCTCAACACATTCTTCGAATGTTGTACTTCCTAGGTGGGTTCAATACTAGCACGAGACGAAGACCAACCCTCCCCGGGTGAAGACGAATCTGACGAAGACAAGACTGAGCCTCCCCCACTGGAGAGTGTGCCTGAGGATGGTGGTGAGGGGGCTTCTACAGCGGAACCGCATGATGCAAAGCAGGCCGACCAAGCTTACATTGATGCTCTTGAACTGATCAAGTTTGACACTGCGGAACTTGTGGTAAGAATTTAGTTGATCCTTTGCAGTTCTAGGTGACGTGAACTCTTTGTGCCGAAAATGGAAAGTCAACTTTTAGAATATCAGAAACAGAAAAAGTATGGGTAAATACGTAGGACTAGATAATTTAATAATCGTCAGTGGCTTTTAAAAATATGTATGTTTAAAACTGAAGGGTTCACACTGTTAGGCTACTCCCTTATCTTTCACTGTTTACAATAGAATAGATAATGAGTAGCGTGACCAATCAGAGAACGGCATTCGTGACAGAACGCTATTAGATGTATTCTGAATGATAATGTATGCGTGACACTTAGCTTGCAGAACTCTGATGTCAACTTGTTAGATGCGCTTTTTGAACATTTTTTGCACCATTTCTAACTGAAAGTGTTTTCTTTATTTCAGGACTATCATGCATTTCGCTGTCGGGCCTGTCAGCCTATGTGCCCTAGGTAACTAAAGTGATGTCATTCCCAGGCAATTAAGCGTGGTCTACATGGGAAATTTTTATGTGGCAATTTTGTTTGGCGAATATATTTGATCGTGTAGATTACACAGTAAACATTTGTCAATTGTTCAACGTTTATAGCGCCGGTAATGACTTTGGACAGTAAGATGTGCCGACAGAAACAATGCGGGGCTGCTTAGTCGTCCCCAAAAAATATGGCGCTTACGAACATATTTGCCACATTTTACTTATGTGACGAGTCATCTACACGAGGAATTTTTGGTATATCACAATTTTAATTTGTCACCTAAAAGGTAACACACCAGCTTTTCAGCAATGTATTAATCACATGACAATTCCTCGTCTACACGAGCAAATAAGAATTGTCAAATAAATATTGCTCGTGTAGAGCAGCTATTTGAAATACCTCATGCATATGATATTTCATACTTTCACAATTCTTCTATCTGTTAGGTCTGGTAAAGTGAAGGCTCTAATGCGAGAAGCAGCGCAACTTAGAAATAATCTTCCGATTCATCCAAATGCCTCCATCCTTGTTCGTCAGGTGAGAGTGTTCCAGTATTATCGTTTTAAGTCATTTCCCCGTTTTCGCAGCTGTTCAAATAGTGCTTCCAAACTGCCAATAGACTATGATTCAGTCCAGGCTTTAATTTGTTGTTTGTCCGAATACAAACCCAACCTTAGCTGTAGTTTAGAGTTGTTTGAAAGGGCGAATAACACTGTCATAAGGATAGTTTGTTACCCAGTGCATAACGAACTTGGTTTTTCAAAACTTAAATTAATCCGTTGGATACAGTTATCTACCATTGGAACAACCGTCAGGGACCAAGTTCATTATACCGCATAATTTTCCTAAGATTTGTGGGTAAGTCATTCAGGCAATTAAATGGTCTGCAGTCTCCCCGCTTTATACTAAGGGTTGCCATACAAATTGTCGTCACGGTGTTCACACGCTGTGTGACACTTGTTACATACGAATAAGTGTCCCCATGGCGCATGCAATCTGGGTAAGGGTGCTGATATGCCGATTTTGTTTTATTGACCATGCAGGATGAAAACCGTATGGACTTTGTCCGTGCGCTTATTACTGGCACGGTAGATACGCCTTACAGCCGGGGCTGTTTTGTGTTCGATATTTACTTTCCGTCCTCGTATCCTGTTGATCCACCATTGGTGAAAATTATCACCACCGGTAATGGCACTGTGAGGTAAGATACGGAATTTATTTATTGTAAAGCCATCAACAACGAACATATTATTTTCCCGGCTAGTTACTTCAAAATCTAAAGTGATCATGTATGGGGTCACGTGACCTTTCCGTTGGGCTGGGACTGGGTACAGCGTTTTTCTACGAATTGTGATTAGTTCATTATGCCATCTACGTCTGATTGGCCCATTCATTCAATCACCACTCTGTGAGCTCTTCTATCGACGCATTATCAGTTTATCGATTTTAGTCAATTTGCTCAACAATTACCCTATTTTCACTCAGGTTGTGAAGTGGGAAGAACACGTGGACGTCCCTACCCTGAATTGTCCGCACCAAAATTACGGACTGTTTTTCTCTGAGTGATCTGTTTTAAAAGTGGCATTTCTCTTATTTTCTTGATGTTAGGAAGTTTTGAAGTAGTATTTTAAAAACGCATTGAATGTGATGCTTGGTGTATTTAACTTAACTGATTGAGTTTTCAGTGCTTAAGATTTATTCAATGTTCGCCAATTGGTTTATTTATTCTATTCCAGGTTCAACCCGAATCTCTATGCGGACGGAAAGGTAATCTTTAGTTCGTTGTCGGCTGCAAGCGCTGTTACCTCATGGTTAGTGTGTTCGTCTCCGGATCGAGCGGTCCGGATTCAAGCCCTGGCCGGAGACATTGTATTGTGTTCATGGGCAAGACACTACTTTCACACTGCCTCTCTCCACCCAGGTGTACCAATGGGTACCGGCAACCTTAATGCTAAGGGTAGCCCTGCCATGGACTAGCACCTCATCCAAAGGATCGGGGGGAAGTAGAAATACTCATAGTCGCTTCATGCTATAGAAATCGGGATAAGCTCCGGTCTGATGGACCTCTTGGCTCGTATGCAGACTTACCTATTTACGCCTTAGTGTTGTGCGGTTTGTTAAACATACTTACTCAGTGGTTTATGAAATTACATATTTATATTCTCAGGTTTGCTTAAGTTTGCTTGGGACCTTTCACGGCAGAGAAGCTAGTGAAAAATGGGATGCGAAGAAGTCTTCGCTTTACCAGGTTTGTCTTCGTTACAATTACGCTGTTTGCTTTAGTTTTTGAGACAATTCGTACACGATGGAACAGGATTGATCTTTTTGCTATGCCCTGTCAGTACTGCGCTTAGTTGTGGACAAATGTTTTTACTTGCTATTGTTCACGTTTTTCGTGCAAAAAACGCAGAGCTTGAAATTTTGCGGTGATCTTCGCGTTGGAAAGTCCTGTTTCTCAGCGACTTTCCTGACTTGGATGGCGGGCTCACGCAATTTTCCCAAACAGACTCAAAGATACTGCTTTTTGTTGTTGTGTTTTTTAAAAAGCTTATCTCATAAAAAAAGAGGAATACGTCGAAATTAAAACTCGCCGACATCGCTTTGAAATGGTTCTAAAATGTCACGGAAACACAAGCAACACATAAACATCGACGAGAGGATTTCGACGAAAACTAGAATTTCTAGAACGCATTTCTTTTCCACATAAACGGTCGTTACATTCCCATACAAACCTTTATATTTACGCGGTGTTACGCAACTGAGTGTAATACATGAAATGTTCACAGCGCCCAAGGAGCTTAAGAGACCGCTAAACGCTTTCTTGTTTCTGTATCAACAGGTTTTGTTGTCCATCCAAGGCATGATGTTCACGCCGGACCCTTGTTTTAACGAGCCTGGTTACGAGGGTATTAAAGGAACCGACGAAGGAGATGTGAGTAGCATCTTGCATAAATCTTCGCAAAGAAAGAACGTTGTATCATACTTTGCTGACAACAGATGGCAACTCGAATTGTGTGGCAACGAACTGATACAGTAAAGTAATTTGGTTATATCAACTAAGTTGAAAATGTAAATTGGCCACCGTAACGAGTTATAAAGCTGACGTTTCGAGCGTTAGCTTTATAACTCGTTACGGTGGCCAATTTACATTTCAACTTAGTTGATATAACCAAATTACCTTGTTACCCCCACCGACGCAGTACCACAGTTTCTTTAGAAACTTTCACCCTTGATACAGTAAAGATTTGTTTACAGGGACTGAACTCACCTTATACATTCATCATAGTTGCGGCGAACGGCAGTGAAACCCCGATATACGGTCGCAAACGGGCCACAAAAATCTGGCCGCATTAAAGGGTTTCTTGAAATAAAATGTTTTACTGAGCTTTAATTCGGCCCGAATAAAGTGGCCATAATAACGAAGTGGCCGTAGTAACGGGGTGCCTGTACTAAGCGGTGTTCCACTGTACTACGCCTTATTAACCACATTTGTCATCGTACCTGTAATTGTGCGCCTCTGTTACCATTTTTTGGTTAAGTAGATACTTAATTACGTTTATTGTTGCTTGTTGCTTCGTTCAAAGAAGTACATGTACTTGTAGGGGCCGACATCGCAATCACCACGTCACGCGTTTATCCCTTGTGAACTGCAAGCCGTGCTGAAACTTATTAGCCGTTGCTTTTCTTTTATAGACTCTGTGCAAGGAATACAATGCGACAATCAGGCTCCATACGATACGTCATGCCATGGTCGGGCAGTTACGTGAGCCACCACCGGGTAAGTTTGCTTGCTTTAATAAAAAAAAAAGTTTGCTTGCTTTTCAGCGAAGCCTTTTTTCTTTCGAGTCTAGAGGGCCACAGACGAGCAGTAAACTCCGGTCTCAGCGAGTAAAAACAGAAGTAATGTTTCTGAGGCCTAGAAAGCTTCACGCATGAGAAACCCCTGAAGTCGAGAACTGCCATAGTGTGATGATATAAAAATTACAGAGGTAGTTTTTAGTGTCTTTGAGTGGTTGTTACTCGACTGTAACCAATTCCAGATGGCACAGATCTCCGTAATGTTCCGTAATCAGTATGGAGTTTAGTTGGCCATTTCCCAGTTTACTTACGCCTCTGTTTCAAAACGAGTCCTCCTCGTGCAAGACCTTTCATGTAAAATGAGTTTGATTTGCATGAAAATAAACAAACAAAATAGTAAATGGTTTCGCACGACTCGCAAGACTCGTTTTGACACAGAACTGACTAGGGAACTCAAAAAATGGCCTATACCCGGAAAGAAGGCCAATGATTTCCACTTCCTTTGAATGGGTATGCTTTGCTGTTCTCAAAGAATTCCTACTGTAGTCAATTTTTACTTATTCAAGAGTGGTGTATCATCTCTGTGTTGACCAATCAGAAAGCAGAAATTTTCCTTTCCCTTATTTTTTTTGCCCACGAAATGGTGTTTTAGCTTTGGTATCTGACTCAACAATATTTTTTCTAACTGTCTCCAGGGTTTGAAGAAGCAATCCGCGCTCATTTCCGTCTTCAAAGAGAGGCTGTATTGAAACAGTGTGCTGAGTGGCTCACGGAGTGCGCAGACTCTGAAGAAGAAAGGCTCATGCGCAAGGCTGTCGATACTTTGAAAAGTGAACTCGAGAAACTGTAGACAGGTGAAGAAGTGCAATGAAATCAATAGGCGCGTCATGTATTTTTTTGGGCTGTCCAAGATCGATAAACACCTCGTTACATAATAGTGTTCCAGTTTTGGAGTAGAAACTGCTACCGAAAACTCTTCTTATTTTCGTAAAGTTGCTGCTTGGTCTACAAACAACATTATGTACATTTATTAACTTGTTGTGTTCTTACTTAAGCAAATATCGAGGTCTCAGTATGGACGAACTAGTCTCCACTCTGGTGACTGGTGAGTGCGACAATCATTTTCGCCGGGGTTAGAGTAGGGTTAGCATTGATCCCAGTCACTTCAATAATGCTTGGGAATCGAATCAAGCGCCGACAGATTAACATTTCCTTTTTGAAATCTGTTTCACTAGAAATAGTAACGAGGCTTATTGGAGTAAATATTTTAACTCAGATACAGTTTATTTTGAAATACGTTTTGGTGCTTAAAAAGCACCATTTGGATGAGATGATAAGTTTGTTTCAGTTACTCAGATGTTAATTTCTTTTCTTTTTTTTTAAAAAAAAAAAAGCCAGTAATCTTGAATAAAATTCGATTTGGTGGGAGTTATGGGTTATGCAGCGTTTGATAAGGTTTATGACCAGGAGCTAGTCTGGTCAGTAGCGCTTTTGTAGGCGTTTTGATAGTGTCTTGGCCATCTGTTGGCGTTTGTTTAGTGCTTGGGGCGTTCTGGAGCGTTTGCAGCAGTCATATGATCGATAGGATTGTCCAGCGGTATTCTTGGTTAGTACGTGCGTTGTTGTCCCATGTGGTTGCAGTGTGTTCGTTGCTCTGTTAGCGCGGGGGGCTCGTGGCTTGGTTGCGGGTTGGGCAGGGCAGTCGGGTGTTCTAGCGCCTTAGGGATGTGACTGCGGTTGCAGTCCCCGGGCTTCACTAGCGACTTAGGCGTTAATAAGGAGTTATTTCAACTGCTCCGGAGCTCTATGATAAACAGGCATTGGTTGGCCGACCCCATGAAAATTTTTTTTACGATATTGTATACATAATTAAATTCTGCCAATCAGAGCATTAATCCGGAGTGTTTAGCAATGAAGCCCGGGGATTATGATATATTCCGAGTCCGTTTGTCATCGTTGTTTATTATGGTTTATTATTATATTGCATGTTCTTGTAGCAGTGATAACACGCTCTGATTGGCTAATTGAAATCTCTCGTAATGCCCATTACAGGCTGGCAAAAACAAAGCAAAAACCCATAAAACTCTACTTAACAACTGCTTACTAACCTCGAAGGTTCGGTCTTTACGGGAAAATCCCAAACCCTGGCCTTGCAGTATTGACCTCGCAATCGCCCGGTCAATACGGCAAGCTCTCGGTCTGAGATATTTCCCATAAAGACCTCACTCTCGGAAAATTAGTAGTTATTGACGTCCTGTTAATCTAGAATCTCTAGTTACATCGAGAGATAAAAACATCTAAACTGAGGAGTCATTCCTGTCATGTATACATTCTAATGTTACGAACAACTTGGTGATATCTTGACAAGGCGAGCCTCGTTCTTGGTATGTTAACCATGATTTCAGATAGCAATGCTGTTTGGAACACGCTCAGGAAGGAGGTATGGGTAAGGCACCACAAGGTTAGCATTCCGTTGTTTGATCTCTGTAGAAATTCCTTTAAGTTTCTGCTGGAAGCCAGATATGGCGTTTTTGGCGGCTTCTTCAATGAACAATTCTTCTGGGTATTCGCCGAGGAATTTCTGTCGATGAAAATGAAATGTGTTTTTTTGTTATGGTGTTTTTTCTATGAGGAGAGATTACTATCGACACACAAAAAATCTTTTACAGGATGGTTATTCGTTATAGTAAATTATACAATAGCCCAAGTTATTCTCGCATTTTGATTGGTTCTTGCCGAAGATCTATTAAAGGACAGATACAGGATTGACGTCATAACCACAAAGTTTTTCTTTCTGCATTTTAAAAT
>Ga0126337_10001339_pt1 | contig 14739 bp, 4 predicted proteins | sample DipCmetagenome_FD_92527 | JGI IMG/M metagenome (GOLD analysis project Ga0126337, IMG submission 92527) | Coral microbial communities from La Bocana,Puerto Morelos, Mexico - Diploria C A metagenome | ecosystem: Host-associated > Invertebrates > Cnidaria > Coral | place: La Bocana,Puerto Morelos... | reverse complement strand
ATCATGGACATTGCCTCATTCATAATTGTTTCGTGGACATTGCCTCAAAATTTTTTTCTGGATATGACCCTGATCCTCGATTAAGCACTGCGGCTTATTTCTAAATGTAGGTTTTCCTAAGCAATCTCCATGATTGAACATTTTTTTTCTATTTATTATTTTATGCGTGTTTAGGATGAGACCCAGACTAATTTCAGCCTTCACTTGTTGACACTACTTTGTAGAAGGATACTAGAGTAAATTCTTCTTCCTCCCGCTACTTTTTAGAAAATGCAATACTAAAAGTCTTATATAATTCACTCAATGAAAGATAAACACTTTCACCGCTCATAAGGAGATGCGGTATCGGGCCACCGGCTTGGAGAAACCGGGATGTTAGCCCAAGATTAGAGTAGAGTATACATTTATGCCTTTTTCTTGCAGCGAGTATCTTGTTGCTTTTGACTGAACTAAGAGATTTTATTGATTTATAAATGATATATAAAAATTAGTACCCGCAAACATTTCTATTGCCAGCATAGGGGGCGTACAACGGAGGAAACAAGGAGGGAGGACGGGGGTAAATGGAGGGGGGACTCCGTACTCTTTCCCCGTTTACCCCTTTTTATCCCATGTCTAAATCAGTTTGCCACCCCTGGTACAATCTGCTATCATTCCCGAGTTATCAAACTAGGGAAGAGCGCTCAAAATATACTCGTATCTGTTCGTACCATTCAACCTGCTTAAGTAACGGTTAAGTTTTACCCACATAAAAACTGATGCATACTGAATAAGAATACTATGAACAAGACTTATCCGGGCTAGTTCACACGAGGGCACTAGTTCCTGTGACAAGTCGGGGTGACAATTCTCATCGTGTAAACTAGGCATTTTTGCCACAAAATCTAGTCACAGGGACTAGAATTTTGTCCCTGTGACCAGTCCAACGAATTCAATCTGGTTTGAATTATTGGAACAAGTCCCCTGCGACTTGTTTTCAAAACGCTTCGTGTGAACTGTTTGCCGGGACAAGTCCCTGTGACCAGTCCCTTGGTGCAAACTTTTCAGGGGACTAGTTGCAGGCACTAGTCCCCTCGTGTGTGCCGACCTTCAGCCGCGGCCATTTCGTAATCACAAATTGCTCAACGCAATCCGCATGAACCCCCGTAATGGGCTCCTAGCATAAACGAACACCTCTGGTGGGTGTGTCCGCTCTTTAGTCTCTTTTTAGATAGTGCAAGAGCATTTCGAGTAAAAAGAGAAAGCATTGCTGCACAAACTAGAAGCTTAAGCTATTGACGTTTGTTGCACTATGCCGGTATTACAAACCGAGGTTTGCAGTGATACCAAGAACACGAGCTTACATACACTGTGTAAGAAGAAACAAGTTTCCCTTTGCCTCTGTTTCAAGACGAGACCTCGTGCAAAGATTTTCCAATAAATACGAGTTTGTGTTACCTAAATAAAATGGACGTTTCTGTGGGAAACATTTTTATATGGTTTTATTTTTGCACGAAGGCACGTTTGGACGCAAGGGCAAAAGGAAACTTAGAAATGGCCTTTCAAGGAAAACCAAATTCTCACCCTGGCAACGAGTTCACCCTTCTTGCTTAGGCAGAGGTAGCGGTTTGTACTCTCTCCTCGAATCTTCATCCGACCAAAGTTGTCTGACTCCAATACCAGCCTCGCTACAGAATGAATACAGTACAGGATGATGTCAGGACGGATTAAAAGGAATACAACGTTAAAACAGAAATCAAAATACAACGAGGGTGCAAGGTGGATCTGTTCGGCTGTCTCTTGGAAGCATGACTATGAAAACGTAACAATGTATTGAGATAAAACACACGCCTTTCTTGCTATCGAAATTTAGTTCGTACATAAACAGGCGATGGGAATAAGCAAGACATCAGCTACCAAATATCACGTAATTAGTTTGCTGAATTTGTGGTATTCAGCTTAAGCCTGGATCATACTTGTGAGATGAGTATAACACTAGTGAAATGAGCATACGCGCAAGCACAAGAAAAAAGGAACATGTTTCTTTTTCTTGCGCTTATGCTTGTGATTATTTCGCGCTTACTTCAAAGGTGGGAACCTGCTTATTTCAGTGTTACGCTCATCCCACAAGTGTGAACCAGGCTTAACAGGCGATTATTTCGTGGATGGTGCAATATCGGCCGTTGAGTTGTTTTTTCAGAAGTTTTATCTTCTGTGGGGGTGGGGGCTGGGGGTGTACAAAAGTACCAATAGCCAAGTAATCGGTAGGACTGCACTGAGCTCTCCTGTTTCTTTTATGAGAAGCTATAACAAAGAGTCCGCGCTGAAGAATCCCAAACTATTAAAAGTGCTAACTTGGACCGATTTCTATAACAGAAAGTCACCGCGTATCACCATTTGCTTCTCCCCAAAAAGAACTATCTGAGACTTCCATAGCATGAGATGCTAGTCTTACACTTCCTCGTGGCATTTGCAAAAAATTGTCGGAAGCCATCGATGAGTTGAGAGGGGTACTGCATAATTGCTAAGATCTAGATCTAGGGCCCTCAGGTCTAACGATGAGATTAAATCCCAAATTATTCTGAGCCAAACTATAAAAGGGGAGGAGGGTTACTCCACTCCCTTTGATGGCCGATTTGGCCGAAAGAGTATCTTCTTTCAGAGCCTGGGGTTTTATATTAATAAGAAGGGTAGAAAAGGATAGGGAAAGGCTGGTTTTCAATTTAGCCTTTAAAAAGGCCATTAAAATTGTGTCAAACTAGGATATACTTGTAGAGAAAAGATGTAGTGTTGTTATTGTAAATATTTAAAAGAATCACCATGATGTACGATCATTATCATAGGGTTCCTTTTCGGGCAAAATGATGCAGTAACTTTGTAAGAGTTGCCAGGATCTCCACGAATAGACCTTTACGGAATTTCCCCACCTGGGGAGGGTTTATATATAAGTACTGACGACAACTTTCTGTTGTATACCAGATGGCAGAAGCAAAAACAACCTAAGGAAAGTTGCTCTCTACATAGGTTAAATCGTCCCCGAATGGACAAGGCTGATGGCTTATCATGATTTTCTCAACGAAAAATATCAAAAAAGCCACTGAAAGCTGATCAGCATGTACTGTTTAAGGGATGCTCTTAGGCGTATGGGCACCTTTTGCCCGAAAAAATTACGTGATACCCGAATGCGTGAGCGTTGAAATCGGAATACAAACACCGGCACTAAGTTCGCATTAAAACAAAAACATTCACAATTCTCGCATGAAGCGAATCGAAACTTCTGTATTGAAAGCTTACATACTCAATGACCTCTATCAAAACTCACCATCTCGTAAAATCTAGGAAAAGAAAAAGTTCCTCTATCCATGGCGTTGTCCGAAAATGTTAATTATCCTTTCCATACTTAATGTACTGTTCACAATGACTTTCTTTACTGTTTACGGTGATTAAGACCCGATAAATACAGAGACAAGGCGTACAAAGAACGACATTGCTAGAAGTCCTTCGAAATAGTCTTGTTTTAGCCACAGCAGTCTTGCAGCGTACCGTGACTGCAAGCCTAAATGAATTCAGCAGCCACGTAAATACGATCGACGTAACAGAAGAACCGGCCTCTCCTAAGAAAATTTCAAGAAAATATTTAAAACACCTTTTTGTTGAGACGTTCCAAACGGCTCTTTTCAGAGCCACCACAAAAACAAGTCTTGGTCTTCTTTCGCTTTTATTCGTGTCCTTGTTTTGTTGTTGTTTTATTGTCGATTTCCACGATACACATTAACTAACAGAAAACTTTTTTTTTAATAATATGGAAGATCACTAGTAGATATGCCTTGCGGATCACTAGTAAATGTTCCTTGCGGATCATGAAAAAACAATTTAAAAATGCAAAATACCCCGTTCCCTCGTCTGAAATACGTAAATGAAATACATTTTGTCTTAAACCCACCACATTTTTCACTGAGTTATAAGGATGTTTGTAATAAAACTGGAAATTTTTCCACTCACGGTGAGTGCTTTGCTTGCACAGTATGGAAAATAGGATAGGCTAGGTTATTTTTGCTCCTTTCCGCTCCCTCCCTCCCTCCCCTCTGTTCCTCCTCCCCGCTGCATCATGATATGACGTGCTCTGCAAACAGTGTGAAACGTAGTGATTCATATATTTGTTCTGCTTCTTTTTATTCTTATCCTAGCCAATCATAATAATAGTAAACTTGATATTATTTTCTTTAGTCAGAGCAACTGTGTAAGTTGACTGTGTGTAATAGCAGAAGGGATTAATTTGATCATTCTTTCCTCATTAGCATATCATTCTGATTAGTTTACCAAATAAGAGACTCGCTCCGCTTCCGGACAAAATTAGTCAAAGAAAAATATGACCTTGTTTCTTTTAGATCAAAGCGAGAGACAGCTGCAAAATCGTAAGTCGCAAATGGTTCGAATGATCACGGAAGCAAAACCGATGGAACAGTAATCGCGCGGATACTTAACCTAACTGCCAATAGCGAACAACTGAGAAAATAATGTCAGCGTTCAAGATGAATTGAGATAAGAACGTTCATGATTTGTTGGACAAAACGATATCCATTACAAAAGAATTTGTAATGTCAACTAAACCCGCAACAACCACTGTACCCAATGATCCATTTTGTGAGGCTATTAGTACAGACTACCTGAATAAATAGTGATAACAATTCTAAACATCGAAAAGAACTGCTCAGACAAAAACACAAGTAAATGGCTGCGTGTGACAAAAGATCTTGAACAACATCGGTTCTTGAATTATTTTATTTCGGACGTACACAGTTGTGTAACGGTGATATAGCAGAAATCATAATATGCATTAGCCGCTCGCTCCGGGGTATAGGCTAAAACAGTTTACAATAGCTTACACTACTTAATAATGTGAGTTTTGTGACTTGAAATTGGCTTGAAATTTCTTTTTCGTTGTTGCTGATAGATTAGTATTGAAAAAAGAAATAAGCTTACTACTTTGGTCGAGATCTTTTGTGTTACAGAAAGGACAAAAGAAACGTCACGTTCACGATCACTTTCTTCAAGATTCTGTCATCTAGCATCATCACGCTATCTGGCATGTTGTTAGTATGGAGATAACATTTGAAGAAGCAATGCAATAACCAAAACTCGCGAATCGTTAGCAGGCGATTACAAAAGACAAAAGCACCGAATTCACGTGTAACGGCCACTCTGAGGAAAGAAGCTGAGAGGAAAACTGAAACATGTGGGGTCCAGTTGGTTCCGATTCCCGTGGCGTATCAACCCAGCCCTAAAACCGGCAAAATTTTGTTCATAATTAATGGCAAGCCGAATAGGAAAAGTCATCACCTTCTCAGGAGGTTTACGAAGTGTTCGCAAGTTGTTTTTTTTTAACTTTCAGTGCCGCTTTGTTAACGGAAGAAGACGCACACGCTGAGAAACGCCGGTTTTCCGCTTTACTAAAGCGGCAAATTTTGGCACATACTCGAAGAAAAGTGACTCGTAATTAAATAGAACAAGCCGCAAAATCCGTTCTTTGTGACGAGATTTGTTTTTGAATATCTTTGTTAAGAACAAAAACGTATTTTAAGCTCACAATTAAGTACGTTTTCAGCTTTCGTGAGAGTAAGGCTTCTAAGCAACCCGTTTCAATGTGGTCCCCAGATGATCCTCAACTTCTGCACTAATCACGAAATGCGGTTACCACGATATTTATCACAATGTTATAAAGAAACGTCGACTAACGAGAACAAAATGATTGAAGGTAACTCGAACGTGTCGTACACCTACTGTACCCTACTGCGCCAAGAGACTGAATGTCACTCAAGTGACTTGCTCTAGTTTAGCTGGAATATAAATGTTTTCTCTGAAAGCATCAGCGACCACATGATACCCTAAAGAAATTATTGATAAAATAAGAAAACAATGCGAGTATAAATTATTTAAAAAACAAATTAAGAATGTTCATTACTAGGAATCTTAATTCGCAACTACTGATCATAAAAGAATCACTTAAGGGGAGTTTACTTCCACTCAACTTACCGAATCCTGAGCCGTCGCGACCGCGAGCGTCCAACTCCGTTTTCGTGATTTGAACGTGGAGTTTTGAAGCTCTTGAAAAGAGTTGAACATTTCTTTTCACAGGATGATTGTTCGGGTCCGTTTGGTTTTTTTGACGTTCAACAAAAATGCACATTTTTCTCTCGTAAATCTGGAATAACGAATGGAAAGAGAAAGGTTCTTATCATGTGTAAGTGAAGGTGTTGATCAAAGTGTCTTACGTACCGGAATCGACTTGTTTGTAGAACAAGGCAAAGATCCTCTGCCTCTAGTTTTCCAGCTCCGGCTATCAGCCGCAGGACTGGTGCTTAACGCTTTTGGAAGGCTGAAAGAGATACAGAGATTTTTATCAGCTTAGACTGGGAGAATTAGTAACACACGTGTGGCGTGTTATCTGAAACACGACATTTTCAAATTGTCAAAACTTACAGGATTAAAATAAGACCGCAAATACCCAAGGTTGACAGGCTTGTCTTCATCGCAAAGTTGTAGATCGCACCAGCCAGACTCGAAGCTTGCAAAGACGTCCAATGTTAAGATGAACCAACAAGGTCTCAACAAATTGCCCGCTTTTATACTATTCGTTGCAGGTCGTAAGTGGGAGGTATTGCCGACATTTTATCACCGTGTCGAGTGTAAATGAGAAGCTTGCAGATTAGAAGCGATAGCAGTGGGGTTTTCATTAATGGTGTCCTGTTACAATTAACCCCTGAAGTGAGAGAAAAGTCCCCATTGTTTGGGTAGTGTGACAAATTGTTTTCCTAAGGATAAATTTCGAGGGCAGCGTTCCAAAAATACAAAAGTTTAAAACCAAAGAAAGAATAACCCGGATTATGTGGTGAAGTTTGGAGTGAAGGATTTACGGGAAAAAAGGAAAAAAAATATTTGTTTTAGTCGCACCACAAACTAAAGTTCACAAAGGTTTAAAACTGTAATATAATTGTATGCTCAGCTGAAGATTCAAATGACTCTTTAATTACGATATAATTTTTGCTCATTTTGTCACCGCGATCATGATTACTAATCTGTATGTGACGAACTTTCCATAAAATCGTGAGAGAACACTACTTCACCACTCAAACAGTACTACTCAAACAAACAAGATTAAACAGTTGATCGTCTTGCATTTTTAAGTAAGAGCACTTGAATATACTAATCTAATCTTCCAGTTCAAAAAAATGACATAGAAAAAGGATTTTTCATTTACAAACCGTTTACACACCCACACATTTCCCTTTTTCTTACTGAGCCGGGTTCGTTTTGGAACACCGGAAAAAGAAAATTCGGTCTTGATCAAAAACATCCCGTCTCGATTTTTCTCACGTGGTGGATAGAAACTGTGGGAAAAACATGCCTGGAGCAACAGGCCGAGTACTTTGCTAAATAATTAAACAGATGTCAATGAAATAAGTGCCTAAAAAGGATAGTTTAAATTAAAAACAGTACTTGAAGCCTTGGGATCAGTTTGGCAAGTCGTTTTGCAATTATTTATGGGATTAAGCGGGATCTTGTTTCGACTGATGACTAACGCGAGACGGCTTGAAAATTCTCACGGTGATTTCTCTCACTTCGTGTTTATCCAGAAAACGTCCACACAGCCTCTTAATCAATTAGATTTCTTCTGAGCCTTGTTATCTGTAACCTTTTCAACTGCAATTTCCGGTGCTAAAGCGTTCTTGTTTTTACACACTCGATACCTGAAGCCCTGGTAAAGGTGACTGTTGCATGTGCTCCAAATGTAATTTTGTCTATGGAACAACAAAACGAGTCGCCGGTATTGACATAAAATAATGTCCTATTATATTAGACATATCTGGGAGTGGGTTACTGCCTCGGGGGTACTTCGTTGACCTCTGGGATGAAGTAAAAACTGGACTTTTTGGGAGGGGTTATCCATGAGAGTCACTAAAAGTCTAGGCTCTTTTCTCTAAGCCCTGGTCTTCTTTAGACACTACTACCCTACCTCCCCTTCCTTTTGCAAACATCTGGATGAAGTCAAACGAAAGCATCTATAATACAGTCCGTCAAGCCCTATAACCCAAATAGGTTAAGGGCTGGGATATCTTTAAAAGCAAAAGCCATTACACTTTGAATGTAGTCCTGAATGAACAACTGAACAATTTATTTAATTTAATACAGTGCATCTGTTGCCGGTTGCTACAAATTGTTTTCTTTTGTGAAAACGGGGACTTTCACATGCAAGGCGCGCAATTAGCTAGTTGTCTGTCAAGACACACATGGTGTTGATGTGAGCTTTTCGGCAAGAAGTGGTTTTTAATTCAGAAATCTGCACTTTGTCAGACGGACATTTTCCTTGCCAAATTCCTTTGGTCTCTCCGATATTGACGCCTCCGACCTGTTCCCTTCCAGGGCGCTGAAATTGTTTTAGAATATTATTTAACACCACCACTCACTCTCCGCAGCGCAGTTTTACCGGTTTCTAAAGGGTCATATAAATGTAGTTTGACCACCCAAGATGAGATTGGATCCGGGAGAAGATCAGCTTTGATTTTACTGTCCTCATTATGAACCTCTTTATTCTCAAAAGACAATCAAAGTTATGTTCTGGAACAAATGACCTGCGTGCAGACGTCTATTATTTCACGTCTGCACGCAGGCTATGGAACAGATTAGGTCTGACAGAATAAACCGTGCGAGTACTGTAGAAAACTGAAGAACAAATGGCTGTTCACTAAGCATAACGATGGTCACAATACAAATATATGATAGTGATTTTTGGTCGTGGAAAATTGGGATAATCTGACATCTGTTTAAAGAGTTTATCATGTCACAAGCTCTACTTGTCGGAAAGAGACAACCAGGAAGTTGTGAATCTTTCCTCTTGGTTGCCGCAGGCATAAAGATGCATAGCCAACAGGATGATTTAATTTTCGAGATTTTGCCAGAAATATCGTGCTTCGAAATCTTCCTCGGTTAGACTTCATTTGTGAAAAGGTTACCACAGGAAGGCTAACCGCTGAAAGGAAAGCAGACAGATAATGTGGTCGTGATATTTAGAGGACTATGTTATTGCAAAGGAATTCAACCTTGACCAAAGCAGCCGCAGTTTTTGGAGTGCTTTGTTCCACACACATGGAACGTAGTGAATTACCACTAATCGTCAAAGAGCAAAGAACCGAATGGGTGGCTGATCTCCCGGGATAAACCGGTATTTCACACCAAGTCGGTTTGACATACGAGTTTTCCAGTTGAAAGGAAGCGTGCGCTCGCGCAAACGTTTGCGCCAAAACAACAGTGCTTGAACTGCTTGACGCAGCGTTTTATTCCTGAGGGGAACATTGTGAAATTGATGCCAGATGAGGCTTCCTTCGTCAAGTATCAAGGATTACGGTAAGTTCTAAGATCACTTTACTCTTGTTGCATTGATAACCATTGAGTATAACAGACAATACGACGGCAGTCGCCTCTCATCGAACGCTGCCATGAGACGACTGATCAGTCTAACAATGGTTCTCCTCAAAGCTCCTTGTAAATGAAAGAATGCCGTGGAAACCCCCTTGGTTTTCTTTTTTTTACGTTGATGATTAGCTGTGCTCTTTGCACAGCACCGACAGAAGTGTGATTATCCCTGTAGTGTTCCATTTATTTCCTGAGTGTAAAACTTGGTTGAACTAAGATTACTGAAGAAGTACGGGATCTTGTAAAGTTTGTTACTTTTAGCAAAGTGAGTCACGACCACAGTTATGCTGTAAAGATCAATTGAGTTTGTCTTGGAGAAATTAAAATCCAAACCGTGAACGTGATTTTGCCTCTCCCTCGTACACTGGGTTTGGTTTCCGTTGCTCCCTCGTGTCCTGTCGGAGGGGAAGTCAGCGGGACTAGGAATTCGTTTTTCAAATTTATCACGTTGGCGGTGTTAAGCACCTAATATTTCAAATTTGATTCTGTTAGATGCAAATTTGATAAAATGAACGAAATGAACGAAGAGCTGAGAAGAGAAATAAGGCAATTTTCATGCTTGTACTAGAAGTCCGAGTACAAAGAAAGCGTATGATATGATGAAACACTTGGTTGAACTTAAAACCTGTTCAAACTAAATCCACTGAGATATAGCTACTGATGTTTCATTAAGGTTTGGAAGTTGAAAGTCACACACAAAGATATTTAAACAATTGATACATATCCATCCAGTTCAGTAAGACGGCATAACTACTGGCGAGTTTATTGAGGTCGTACGAAAGTTACATAAGTACCGCGTAGGCGCACACGAAAATGTCCAACTTGTATACATTTATTACGTGATCTCTAGTTCACCGACTTGAATCAAATGTGTTTATGTGTTACGGCCAGTTCTCTATACTGTTAAAGAACAAACAATAAATGTTATAGAGGAAATCTTTTGGTGGAAATCATTGATAGAAACTCGGTAAATTAATTTGTGAACTAATTTAGCTCAAAGACAATGCATGTTATCGCGATTAAGGCTTAGAATTCTGGCCGAATAAAATACTAAAAAGTATATTACCTGACCATTTTCCCAGGTCAACATAAAAAAGCGAGAGATGAATTTCGGTTCAGTAGTGTAAATTGACAAGAGACTAAAGGACGAACAAAGTTTTTACTTCATTTCTGGTGGTCGTTTTGTGAAATGCTTTGCAGCCCCAGTTATAATTAAATTTTGTACACATCAATTAAGGCGCAAGAAAACTCAGATTGACTCTTGCTTTGAGTCGCTGTTTTAAATTGGAACATTATGTTCGATGTCACTCAATAATATACTGTAAATTCATATTATACAAAGCAAAAAAACATCATTATGCTAGACATTTATAATCCAATATTATACAAATATAAGTTGGAAGAATTACATCGGAATTATTATTTTTTAAATGAACCTAACACTGGCAATAAACAAAATAAAATGATCATCCATATCTTGTAATTGATAATCGCACTTCTCATCACATAGGTGATGAAAATCGTTACTCAGGCAATCTGCGAAGTTGCTTTTTTATGCCTTTTAAGGGAATAGTATTTTTCTCTGAGTGAAAGTAACGGAGTCTAGGAAATTTCCCAACAAACATAAACATATGAGTGACCAATCATGGTTTAATTTAGATCTAATTGTTGCCTTGTGGCACAAAAAAATAACCTGCGAGCATGATCTTTACGAAGTGCCCGCTCGTATGCTAAAAACAGTACAAATTATCTCAGTCGCAAAAAAAAACTCCTAGTAATTCAATTAAAATTATGAGGCCTCTTCGAAGTCAGGCGTCGTTATTGAATTCTTTGGCATTCAGTCCAGTTACAAGCTTGATGTTGTCTTGATGTCGTGTAAAGTTCTCTAGTTGTTCTACTAGCTAGGTGTTCGGGTTCATCCTATCACTGTGCAAATCCAAAAATGACCATCTCCATTTAAATTACGCGACATTTGTCACCTCACCAGTTATCAGTTTTTCATTCGAGTCCTAATTGACCCGTTGCACGTTTTGCGCAGCCGTAACTCAGTGATTTCTTTGGTTTTAGTCTTACCGCAGTCATAACAAACTAAAGGAAATTTACATATTTTTTTCACGTTTTGTCAAATCAATTTTCAGCGATCGTGCTACCGTCAGACCTGTATTTTGTCTCGATGTAATTTCCGCTCGTTATTCTAAACTGAGAATAAACTTAATCCAGCTATTGCGAGATGTTTTCCTGAACTTCACCTATTCCTACTTTGGTAAGCCCTCCTTAATTTCGGTAAGGAACGTAAGGATCAAATATAAAGACACAAAGTAACTAGAGAACATACATCTTTAGCAATGCATTTGGTATCACCGTGATCATACTCATACTGCATGTTCTTTCTTTACGTTACTGGACTGATTACAAGTGCAATATTTCTTCATTTTACATTTCCCAGAGCTGAATTTTGTTGAAAAAGAATATTGCATGACGAGCCAATTAGACTAATGACGTTTTGGGCGTGACCATTTCCAGGATCGTAAAAAGAAGAAACAAAATTGTAGGTTTGAAAAATTACATGTAAGAAAGCTGGTCTCTTCGACACTTTGTCTTATGACGTGAGGAACTTATGAATTCAAGACATAACCTAGTGGATATGCCTAGAATCATTGCTGGCAATTATCTAAGAAGAATAAATTAAAGAACAGGCTAAAACAAGAGGACTTGGTTTACGAAATACATGTAATACTTAGGGTTTATCTGTCCTCTGTTCCTTGCGCTGCTCTTTCCGAAGCATTTTTAGCAACCTGTTCTTAGATCGCTGCTTCATTTTCTTCTCTCTCCTTTTAATCTTTGGTTTTCGTTTCTTTGATTCAGGGTAGCCAGGGTGCGGCATTTTTCTCTTGTCTTTGTTGTTATCGCCTTCTTTAGCTCTGTAGGCGCGCAGCAGCTGCTCAATGTGATCACGAAGTCCATGATAAAGTGACTCTTGAACATTTTGTGTTTGAATAATGATCTTCGAAGCTCGTTCAATGAACTGAACGGTTCTCTTTCCCCTTTGTCCCTTGTGACCAGGCCTCATCGTGCCCTTTTTTGACACTGCTATCGTCCAGCTCTCGTTGTAAGCTGAAAGGAATTCTGTGTAGTGGTTTGCCGCGTACTTCTCGTAAAAGACACATCTTTTGGACTTAGTGGCCTGTAAGAAAGAATATCTTTTTTACTCGCTCATTGAGTATACACACTAAACAAATGTGAAAGTCACTCTTGGTTGCGAAGGTAAGAGAATTATGTACGGTGCTGTTTTAAACAAATACTTGTAAAGCTACGCAAAGTACGCTAAATGTCGAAACATGTCTCGTTAGTTTGTTCCCAAGAACTTAAAACACCTTCCATGGGGAACAAAAAGAAACGCTTTACGCCTTCCGCGTGGGAAAAAAAACACCACTGTTTTGCAGTGTAATGAAAACTACGCTCTTAATTGGTTCTCGGAGACAGCCTTATCAGCTTTTCACAGTAGCAAACAATAGGCTAATGAAGAAAAGCATGGAATAAGGTTCTCAAAACTGTCCACCGAGCGGCCAAACCTTTAACTGCCACTTGAACACTACCCAACCCATTTTTACTTCAGGTACATCTGAAGAATAGGCAAGAGAAGGTCCAACATTTAGCTCATAATTGACAAATGTCCACACTGACAAATTAAAAATTGAAAATGGCCAAACATTCAATAGGAAACGGAATTATACACTTTTGAAATTAACTGCAAACTAAAGTGTCAGACGGCCATATTTTAAAATGGGCATATCATGTTATTTTCTGGTGAAAAAAGATTTTCTCGTTATTTTGTGTGTGTGTGGTTTTTGTTGTCGCTGGAAGGGGATGGCATAACGCAGTTTGAGCATTATTTTATTTGAAGGGACTGATATGGATATTCTGACATCCCAGACCTTTTATTAAGCAATAATTCATGTTTTAACTTGTGAGGCCTTAAAGGTGAATCTTCTTTTATTTACTTTGACTTTTTAAAAGACGTTTCCCTCAGAGACGTATTTCTACTTCTCATTATTTGTTCTTGAATCTTGCAATTTTACATTAGGGTTAGACTTGCAGTTAAGAATGAATGTAACACCTGGAAATTACGAGATAAACGCTTTTAAAGGGCATTCTAAAACACGCCCTGTTCTAGAACGCAGCTATATTATCACAGTTAAATCCTCCCTTAAATTAATGCTGCCGAATCAGTACTTCTGGAAAGTAGATCGTGTTTCGAGATTAAAGTTAATGTGCTTTTTAACTTTAAGAACTTTCAACTATTTTTATTGGTTTAGTTAAGTAAGATTATAGGGTTGTGACAATTAAAACTGATAAGATAAGGATGTAATCCTTTGGGCGTCTTCATACCAATGCTGAAAAAAACTAAAGGTAGACATCACGCAAGATTTCATTAGCCCGTGAATGCAGTCTGCGTACAAGTAAAACTTTAAATTGTGCTGTAAACTGATTAGGGGCCAAAGAGACAGGCTCGTTTGAGTAAATTTGGACTGACCTTGACACCAATCTCGTGTTGTCACGAAACCGCATGACACTTGCACCAATAGTCTAAAGTTTGCAAAGAAGATAATTGGGAAGTTCAGGTGGCCATACACGTTTTTGACATGTTCAAGAAATCCGTTTGACTCTCTTTTGTCCTGTCTACAGGGAATTTTCCCATGCGTGGGTTATATTGACAATGTGTCAGTCATTTCCAAACATCTGGGCATCTCGGCGCGAGGTAATTCTTTCACGCTGCTATAAGTAGATGGCAATGTTTCTCAATTCAAAATTCACCCTGGTAGAAAGACGACCCTAAAATGCAGCGTCTTAAATTTTGGAGAAACGGAATTTCTTAGAGTAACCTTTCTCTCCGGCGGCGCTTCTAATGCAAATTTGCAATATTCCCATGCATTTAATACTGCCTATTAACAAAGAATACATAGCATTTTGTAAACATTGGGCGCATAAAATAATGAATTGACCATAAGCAATAAGAGCTACCTTTCGTCCGATCAGTGTTGCGTTCCTTTTGATGCACAAGTAATAATTAGTTAATGCTCCACGGATCCGTACCCGTCCAAAATTGTCGGATTCGATGACCAACTTGGCTGCAAGCAAGAAAAAGTGGACACATCGGTTAGCGGCCATTTCTAATTTGTCAAACACCTCGTTCTGTTTGTTTGCACAGGATAAATTCAGAAAATTCTTTCGGAAACTTTCATATTGTGTCTAAGCACAGTTCCATTTATGATGCTTGTTACGCTTTAT
>Ga0126337_10001337_pt1 | contig 14744 bp, 14 predicted proteins | sample DipCmetagenome_FD_92527 | JGI IMG/M metagenome (GOLD analysis project Ga0126337, IMG submission 92527) | Coral microbial communities from La Bocana,Puerto Morelos, Mexico - Diploria C A metagenome | ecosystem: Host-associated > Invertebrates > Cnidaria > Coral | place: La Bocana,Puerto Morelos... | reverse complement strand
AGAAAGAAATTTATTTTTGCAACAAAGCCAAAATATTCATCTTTTTCTTTCTTTTTCTACTTATACTGATGCATGTATTTCATCATGCAAAATAGTCGTAGCCTCAAAGAGGCCTTTGATTGGACAAGTAATGAGACAACAAGGAATGTACAGTTTCAGTTTGTGAATAAGTTAAGTTCGGCAAAACAGCTTAGTTGTTCTTAACGCACAGTTAAGGTACTAAAAAATGATCACGTCAGCAACCATTTGGGGAAATTTAAATAAGGATGCCCCTCCCCCCTAGATTACCACCAACACTCAAATAGGCACACTCTATCTTCTCCAAAGTTTTTTATTATTGATACTTGCATACATACCAAGGTTTATAAGCACTTCATTTGATGCTGCTCCAAGACCTGCCTTGTTTTGTGCCCTGACTCTTGCACTGTACTTTCCTCCACTTCGCAGTTTTACATGCAACTTCTTAAATTCATTGTCTTCTGTTTCAACTGTGTGAGGTGAATTCCACGGAAGTCCACTCGCTATGTATTGTATTATGTATTTTTTGACTTTAGAACCACCATTTTCTGCTGGAGGGTCCCAGTAAAGCCGAATGAAGGTTTGTGCACTTTTACTGTTGAATACCACTTCTGTCTTAAGATTTCTTGGTGGAGATGGTGCACCTGCAATGGAAAACCAATGAAAAGCATTTTCAGAAAAAAGAGAAGAGGGCCAAAGATGTAGATGTAAAGTGAAGTGTGCTAGAGCCCCAGCAAAAGAATTTTTGGGTTGATAACTGCAAATCCCATAGCAATAACCAACACTACGGGATTCCCAATGCAACTTAAATGGGGTAGTGATGAGAGCAATCAAGAAGTAGAGCAAAAACTCTTGCCTTTTGCCTTTCTTTTTCTTTTAATTCTTACAAGCATTAAACAGTACAAAGCTTGATTAATGATACTCTTTATGAAACTGAGCAATATAACACTTACTTAGTTTAGTTATATTGATTATGTGGAATTTCACTGTTGACTTGGTTTCAGCCTTGCACTGCAATGCCTCAAAGTCTTCATCTTTGTTAGTAGTTTCCGTCAAAAAGCTTTTACTTCTCATGTCATCATGGAATTCTCTAGGCACAGTTCTGTTTGATGGTATATGCATCCAGGAAAACATGACATTCTGTTGAATGCTTTCAGGCACCTTAACTGCACAGACCACTGTAATCTTACGGCCCACCCAGGACTCAGCTACCCTTGTTGAATCTGCTTTCTGTATCAAGAGATCTGAAAAATAATATCAATTATAACTTTTGTATTGTTACCAATGAGCACATGGAATAAAGTTGTGCATACAGCATACATGTCAGGGCAGTCATTGAGTTTTAAGTCATCTGTAGCCTTGTTCTCCACACCCATAGCAAACTTGTTTTTTTGGGGGGGTGAATTCTATCAACAACTGACAATTTCACCTGTACATATAGCATCAAGCATACTCAGCTGTTAAAAGGTGTTATGGATTACAGCCTTTAATGACAGCCCTGCATGTAACTCCAATTTTAGGAGGCTGGCAAACCGTTTCCTACACTTTTCTTACAGCTATACTTTCAAGAATGAGTACTACCACTGTACAACAAGTGATGCTACAATAACGGTATCATACAAATCTCCAATCATTAGTTAACAAGTTACAGTCATTCTTTTAATATAAAAGGTTACCAGAGCAACAATATGACCTGCTGAAAACACCCTTAATTTTTAGCTCTAAGTGCTGATAACCTATGGAGAGACTAGGCACTAGCAGGCCAAATAGAGTTTTTCTCAAAATGTACCCCTATGACCACACATCAAACTTTCAGGAATAAGAACTTGGAAAAAATAGAGTAAAAAAAATCTGTAAGGCAGATTTTTTACAAAAAACGAAAATGAGAAATAACAAATAGCTCAAAATCTGTCTTTTAGGTTTTTTTTAAATTTTGGCTCTTAATGGGATTCAGCCCTACAAATCAACTGTAAAAATTTCTTTACAGATTGTATGGTAGGTTTTCAGCAATTGTGAACAGTGTATCTGAGAGTAGAAAAATTGTAGTCTCCTCTCAATTTTTATTATGGTGTCTACTGTGTTTTAAAATTATACAAATTTTGAATTATTTCTGGGATTTAGCTTTGTTTCTGTTTGCACAAAAAGTATAAAAAAGCTTTACATAGTTTTCACCTCACCTTACTTAGCATCTGGCATTATACGAAGATGTCATGCAAACCATTAGCCTAAAAAAAATTAGTGCTGTACATACAGGAATTCTCAAATTCCACAAGCTGATTTCCTCAGTTCGCAGATTTTATTCCCTTTGGAGATACAAACATTTTTATTCTTTTTTTACTTCAGAGAGCTGCTGCCTGAGCAAAGAGTAATTGTGGCTACACAACTGAACAATGTTCTAGTTCAAGTTGATGTGATTTACCCATGAAGTACTCTTCACTGTTTGCATAAAAATCCTATTTATCACTCCTTTTGTTCTCTGTCAAAAAGCGCTATTTTTTACCACAAACCCAAACCAGTCACTTGATTCTGTCAGTTCATAAGCCAAACTACCAAATAGACCTTAAAGCAAGTATAAACAGTACAAATTTGCCTCATTTGTTGGGTGCAGATTTCTCAGCTACAAAAAAAAAAGGCATCAAAAACCACCAATCACAGCCCACTACCATGACCTTTTGAACTACATACGAAACAAACACCAGTAAGCATCACTTGGGACTGGCTCATATTTTTTGCTTTCAGACAAACTGTCTAGCTGTGTTTGATCCTGTCTGCTGAATGAATTGCTTTTCTGTATCAAATAATCATTCATATCTATTATTACATCAGCTTAAATAGAAAAGAAAACAATTTTTGTTATTACTGTAGCATTGAAAACTGTTCAATTGAAGATTTGTCATTACTTGTTTCTTGTGGAAATGACTGTGACAAAATGTTTGAACAGAGTTTGAAACTATCTCTTTGTATACCAAAACGATTTCACACCTTTTCAAGTGCTGAAGTAGTCTTTATTTCTTTTTGGGTTATTTTGGACAGTTTTGCACACATTACTAATACTGAAGTATGGCAGGCAATCATAGTATAGCTAATAAATCTCCACAAAAATGTAGTAAGCCACCCTAAAGCTAAAATACAGGATGTTTTGAGCAGGTCATATTGCTTTTATGGTAACCTACTATCGCAAAAAATATATAGCAACATGTTCACCAATGGTTTGGCAGTTTTATGATACCTTGATTTTGGCATCAACCAATATAAAATGGCTTAATGACCCATCAAAATCTAAGTTTTGGAAAATACTTGAAACTCTTAACCACCTTAATCTTTGCAAGAGCCTCAGCCATAGCACTATGGGACCCATGGTAAATATAATATATACCATATTTTTAATTACTTATTAGCCGAGAGTGACGTCTTCACAGAAAGATCTCAAACCAAGACCTCACCACTGCTCAGTCAATACGGCAATGTCAAGGTTTGGTATTTTCCCACAAAGAACAAACATTTGAGGCCAAAAAGTTGTTCATTATAAGGCTTTTTGTAATTTCTGTAATCAGCCAGCAGCATAACAGGAGAATAATGCCCTAGAATGAGCCAATCAGAGCATGCATCATATCGGCTACAAACACAAGCCACATAACAAAGGTACTTATTAACTGAGTAAGGTGTTCATAAGAGAATCTAAGCGAAAGCTACAGTCAAATACATGTAGTAAGGTAGGGATTTAAGACTGTCCAATAAAGACCAAATGTTAGAGGTTAACAACTTGTTTATTAATATATGGCTTTTTCCTTTGTTTTTGCAGGCCCATAACAGTTCAAAGGCAAGTTACAGTTCTATGTGTTAAAGTCTTCAAAAAAATGAGCTTATTTCAAGTGAAGAGTCCACTATTTTGCTAGTTATGGTACACCTTTTTATTTTGCCCTCTGTCTTCGAATTGCAGAGCACATTTGTCTGTTAATGTATTGCAAAAGCAAATGCTCTGCATGAGATCAAGCCCACTTCAATACATCAAAATTAAGAGCAAATATACACCTGTAACAATGGATGTGAGTTATGATTTAGTTCAGGTGTCTACAATGATCACTTGTAGGGAACTCAGCAGTGCCAATTTTGTGGTCCAAATTGAAGGAAAACTCATCTCCTTCAATTTTTTCTGGGGGTTCAAGTCTGACAAAGAGGTCATAGATAGCACTGAGCTGTAACTGTGAGTACTTAGGATTCTAATATACCAGTACATCACTTTGCAACAGCCACCTGGACCAAGAAAGTTCCAGGTTTTTCTGAGAAGATTTCTTCAAGATTCATGCCAATCTCATAACCAAAAAACAAATGGGCAACACATTCTATACTGACATTTTGTGAGCTGCCTTCCTCACAATCATTGTACAACAGTCCTGAAAAAGCTATAAATTCCGTTTTCAGAAATTTGTATTCCACATTGAGTTTTATTTTTATTGGCTTGACAAAGGAAGCCTTTTTCCCTAACCTAAAATGACTTATTTTTCCCAGCTACGATCTGTCCTTTTCCAAAGATCACTTGGGTGATCCAGTGTGTGCATGTATCATAACTGACATAATTTTTCTCCACCTATGTAAATACATTATTTGATTTTTTTAAGCAAAGAAAATACATTTTTTAATTCAAAAAATATACTTAAACGCTTTGGAACTGTTATTGTGCAAAAAGACATGACGCGCTAATGTTGACGCACAATTTTGAAAGCTGTGAACACCTGTCTATTGACATTCGTAAGTGACAAGTACATTGCACAACGCGTATGCAGATTTTACGATATCACAACCATGATAAATTGATTCAAAAGTGATGATACCAAAAAAGAGCCACAGGGTGAGGCTTTCGTAGTTCTTAAATTTAAGTGGAGAAAAAAAAAACTAAACCAATTTAAATCTACAACAAACGAATTGGAGGAATACCTTGAAAACGAGCGTTTTAATGTGCAAATATCATCGCCTTAAAACAGGTGCACTTCCGAAATATTTATCCTCATATCAACTGGGTCATAACGTGCTACAATCTAAACAGTTCTGAATTTTCTTGTTCCTCCAATTAACAGCTAGCTAATTTGAGTACTTGTAACAGCATGCCATCACACGCACAAATACTTGAAAATATAGGAGAGCAAAAATTTAAACTTATTGCCAAATTTGTTTACATAATCACGCAAAAATATGCATGGACCAGAATAGTCATAACGTCAAAGTTTCTTTGCGTAATACGTTTTATACGTTTTATTCGTCATTTCAAGAGCAAGAGACAGGTTATTAAAAAAAAACTAGAGAACTTGAAATACAAATGTAAGCTTGTATGCATAATAACCGCAATAAATTTTACCTAGACAAAAATACCCAGTGTGACATGCAAACAGTATTCGACTTTTGCTAAACAAAGAAACGAATCAATTAGGCCGTATAAGGTATATTCGCAAAGCTCCTCACGCACATCGTAGTGATTCATTTGGTCTCTGACAAAATCCCACAAACGCTAGCTGCTCTGATAGAAGCAAAATTAAATTTTTGCGCGCGGAACTTAAAATCATTACTGGTAAAGTCGTATAGTCATTACTTACCCACAACAGTCAGTTTCACCGTATCGCTCACAGACTTCCCCTCAGTACCAAAATACACTTGACAGAAAAAAGTAACTGAGTCTTCCATTTTGACGCGATTGACTCTGAAACTTGCCCGCCTGTCCTCAACGATCACAACTCTATCACGAATCCATTCGATGGACGTTTCCAAGTTGTTTCTTACAGAACTTCCGTTCTTTTTCTTGATATAAATGGCGATACTTTGCGGCACTTCTCCGTCGGGACCCTTGAGGACAACTCCAAAGCGAACTTCTTCCACCTCTTTAAGAACGTAGTCCCAATCAAATTGAACATTCTCCCCAACGAAAGCCTCCTTGTGTTTGGGTTTAGTGGAAAAGAAAATTTGGTCGTCGCTTGCAGCAAGCACTAGTAAACAAAAAGTGAACCAGTACGATTAATTTACAGTCTCTTCAAGGTTTGGATGACAGCTCAAGATTTTTCTTACCGAATAAAGTCCCGAACAAGAGGCAAATTGCCTTGATACTAGTGAAGACAATAGAACTCATGGCACGATACCGTACGATATCACAGCACGTTAGAAACAACCAAATAAACCAAGCGATCTCGCTGACAGCCGACGGTTTTGCTGAACTTTTTTACCCTCGAATTCTATCTGTTAAGGGTAAGGTTGGTTTAAAATGAAAGATGGCTCCGCTAATTTCCGTAATATGAAAAGGCACGCTCCAAAACGGGGTCATTCTCTGACCGTGTCTATTTGTGAAAGTCAAACAAATGACTCGTGGCGGAACTCGTGGCCCGCTTAAAATAACACGCGTCACGTGACACTAACCGCACTCCGAACACGGTAGTTTTGCCGCGGGAAAAATAAGTGGTCATCATTTAGTGGTTCAGGAGCAGGTTTCAATTTTGAGCGCAAACTTTGAGTCTAGGTAGACAAATAAAAAGCCGATCATAACAAAAGACGGATAAAAAATATTAGATTGTATACGGTATGTTGATCTCTATAAGAGGGTTGATTTATTAAACTGGGAATTTCAGGCGGGCAGTATCATTTGGCGCTAGAATGCCTCGCTTCAGTGGTCTTCAGTCGATAAATCAGTAAAAACATGGGCTCCTAGTAAAAATATCAGAAGCTTTTACGATGTGCGAAAGGAGGTTACCGCATGGCATAATTCAGCATTAAAGAAAAGAAAATCAAAATTTTGGATTTGTCTTTGACAAGTAAATCTGAAATAGGATTTGTGAGTTAATATTGATAACCGTTCATACTCTAATCAAGAAAATACGTATTTTGGTTGAGTGTACACAAATTAAAAGTCATATTTTTATTACATTTTTTATGTCTCTGTTGCTGTTCCTTCCAAACCATACTTTCAATAAAAAAAGAATTAGACTCAAAATAGACCTTGTATGTTTCTAACAAGGTGCTTCCCGACAGTAACTTGTCGGGTCATGACTTTTTTCCTCTAGAGAATTCTGCGAAATATTTCCTGCTTTGATTGCTTGTGATCAAGGTCTCGAATTCTATTAATTTTAACGCTCACTTATCATATTACACAGCAATAATAACTTTTCAATGAAATCCACAACCTTTGTTGATAAGTTGGACGCAAATTCAAGTATACAAGAAAAATTTTCTCCTGTGTATATGGAAGGAACATGATCTATTCCATAATATAATATTCTCAGTGAAAATAACTAAAAAACATCATTTATTACGTTGAAGAGCACTGATTAAAAACAAACATCTATTAGCCAAGTTCATTAGAATTAAATTGAAGATATTTGCTTGGTGGGATTAAGTAATAGGAATTTGCCGCCAATGTGTCTGATTACCGAATGCCATCTATCGGTAGGGCTTAGAAGTTCCACACGGATTCGCATCTGAAGCCAGACGCTAAAGTTGGAAAAAAAAAAAATAATTGCACGGCAAAAGTCATAACAATCTGCATGTCTTGTTAGAACCTAGTTAAAACAGTCTAATATACACTTTCATTCTAATTCATTCAGGAAAAATGCTATCAGACCGAGTCTTATACTGTTAGCGAATAACGCTCGGCCTGGCGGTTCATGCCAGTTTTTGCGATGGGATTCCTTCTTCCTCCACTTAATAGGACGAAAAACTTTGTATCCAGCTGACTCCTACAAAGTCGGATAGACTCTACTCTCAAAATCTTTTCGATTGATTTACTGGTGAACGTTTCACACAGAGAAGAGCCGTATGAATCGCTTACCGCTAACTACCTCCTATGCCAAATGCGTCAGTGATGCTGCGCTTGTAGTTTTGGTTCCCTGCAGCCAGTTATAGTGACATGGTTTGCATAACAGACTTCCTAAAGCATTGCCGCAAAACAAAATCAGTGCCTGGCCTCAGCGTTTGCCTACAGTCAGTTCTCTAACCTACTACTGCGAAACACATGAAAATCATATTTCCAAACGTTTCTCAGCGAATTAAACACTACTTCTTCGGCCACCCGTTGACTTGCGAAATGAGATGTGTGCAGATCTGAGGCAGATATCTCAATTATTTCAAACTTTATTTTTCTGTTAGATCGCATGAGGAATTTGGACTGTCAACAATGGGTGGCAACATTGTCTGTTGCATTGCTTTGCACCAAAATGGGGTTCTTTGATCCAGATCACGTTGTCTTCTTAGGATTTTGCGAAACGTATCAGCGATGAAAATGGAGCAATCTTTGTGAAATCGTCTTCTCGGCACTACGGTGGAAATCTATTGCTTCTCGTGTTAACATGTATTACCTATTAACATTCAAATTTATCTTTCCTCTGGCCAAGAAATCTACAACTTTATAACACAAATGTTGCTGATAACAAGCGTTAAGGAATTTCAGGCTACTCCGAGACAAGGACAAAAAATATTTGTTATTGTGCTTGTCGATGCTCAATTTATGAAAAAGTTTTTCTGTGAGGATCTAATGGAAGTTTGATTATCAAGACGGAAGAAAGCGCTTGGTTTGTTGAAGATAAGATCTATTACCCCCAACAGAGGGGGAAGAGAAGAGGAAGTGATTGAGCGATCAGAAAGATAGAAAGTAAACATTTCGATTTTCACCAAGTAGCCAGGTTTTCGTGTACGTGAAGAAATTGTGCACTGACGAAAATAAAAAGCTTTCTAACTAAGCAAAATTATATTAACATGCGGGTTTGCACCACACTGTCATAAGATGAATAATGTGCCGCTATGTCTCGACTATCTCGAAACCAGATTTTTATTAGGTTTGTCTTATAGCCCTGCTGATATAAAGAAAATTGTTAATTTAGTCATAACTATATATTGAAGAGCTTTTATTGACTCTCAAACTCCCTCCCTTTCATAAGCTGGACGAGCCGCCACATTTGTTAGTGGTCATTTTGCTAATCTTATTAATCTTCCTATCTTGTAATTATCACATGCGCTCATTCAGACAACCCAAGATAAGCGAAAATATTTCATCTAAGCACAGGTGTTCGGTGCCAGAGAAGCAAAGCTTCACTGATAGAAAACCGCTAAAAAGTCGGAGAAATTTCTTAGGGATAAAATTAATCTTTGGCGGTTAGAAAGAGGTTATTGGGAATTACCAATGCTAACCAACAGATTTAGCCAACAGATACCAATCTGCTGTAGCCGAGAATGCAGAATTGGCCAGGTGTTCGCAAGGTTGAGTTCACATGCTTTTACTGTTTGATAACCTGCCATTCACAGCGTTCTCAGTTACCGTGCATGCTAGCTCCGTGTTACCGAGATATACTGACGATTAAAGGTTTGCAGTTGAAGATCCTTTTAAGCCCAACGTTATTCTTTCCATTATCACTACAAACTAATTTCATACTGATAGCCTGCTTTTGAACTAGTAAACAGTAGGGTGGACTGAGTACTATTGGAGCTTCATTGAACTGATTCATTTACCTCTCGCACGAGCGTTAATTGTGCGTTTGGGTAAGTACGGAAAGTAAGACGGCGCATAAAACATCAGGCGGAATGGAAGACGATTAAACATTCAAGTTATTTGTCCCATGAACCAGTTGAATCCATAACCAAGGAAGTAATAAAAACGTTGCCGACCAAAAAGGTTTGATGGGCAGAGGAATGGTTCTGTATGTGAGTTAAATATTTTGGGAAATTTAACTGTCGTTATCGTTGTCGTTATCACTATCATTATCGTTATCACTATTTTTACCACTATCATCGTCATCATCATCATCATTATTACTATTATTATTATTATTATTACTAGTATTCGGTAACAAGTCATATGTGTGCTGGCAATCCCTCGTTACGAGTAAGTTGTCCACTTGGTAGTGATTAAATCAGTTTAAAAATTAAATTAGTACCATTGGTTCGCCGGTGACTATGCAGTCCAATTTGGGAGAGGCAAATTCTCTGACAGACGTAACATCTGAGTTCAGGAGAGGTTGGAACTGCACTGGCATCCTGTTGTCTCTCTTTTCTTGCCAAGCGGATTCTCTCACTATGCTCCTTCCCCTGTTGCTCACTGCGCGCCACAGCAGTATGGATAGCACTTCTCCAGCTAGGCTGGTCCTTGGCCAATTGCTTCCAGCTCCCGGGGTTATACCCCACTGCTTCAGGTTGTGTTTAATACTATCCTTAAAACATTTTCGTTGCCCTGTCTGCTCCATTAGTCAGTTTACTGCACAGGATCTTTGGGAGTCAGTACGAAGACATACGGACAAGGTGACCGGCCCAACGAAGTTGATTCTTGATAATATAGGAGTCGATACTTGTGACATTAGCCCTTCCAAAACACTGATGTTTGTTTGTCTGCTTTGCCACATGATGTTGAGGATACGGCGAAGGCAGCGCTGATGACATCTCTCATGGCTTTTGTGATGGCGTCTATAGTTTGTCCAAGCTTCCGAGCCATACAGCAGGGTTGGGCTTCTTCCGGGCATTAAGTGTGATGCCTAGCGCATCGTAGGCATAACTGAAGGCCACACGTGTCCATACACCCGACCTGAGTCGGTTGCCTACATTTACCACTCCCGCCACAACTCTACTTACTACGTCTCTCGCGATCTGACTTCCAGTGAGTCTGGTTGTTGATGGCCTTCGTCGATCGGGCTCGGTGTGGGTGTATACGACAACCCTCTCGAGTACTGAGTAATATGATTGGTTAATTTCTTAGCCTTCAGTCGCGGTAAATTGAACAACTCCCCATCTATTCTAAACTGCATATCTATACCACGCGGTAATTTCTTTGGCACGAAGTGTAGCACGGCGGAGATGAAAATCGAGAAGAGTGTTGATGCCATGACACATCCCTACTTGACTCCAGTCTTCACTTCAAAACTTTCGGTAAGCCCGCTATCAATTAAAGCCGATGTAGACATGTTGTCATGCCGGACTCGAGCAAGTCTCGTTTCCACAGTTTGTCTTATCATCTTTCTTGAAAATGGTGAGAATCAAAGCATCTCGAAGATCACTGGGAATCGCGTAAAGAGAACATCCAGTTTCCCAGTGAGAGCTGGGCCAACAGCCTTGTGTACTTCTGCAGGAATACCATCAGGGCCCGCAGCTTTGCCTTTCTTTACAGCACCTATATCAGAGGCAGTCTCCTCTAGAGTCGGTGGTTCGTCAAGATGGCTTTTTACTGAGAGTTGAGGCAAATTCGTAATTGCATCACCGTTCACCGGGGGGGCGGGGTCTCATTCATCTGTCGCGAATGCCAGTCAAGTCCTTGCGAAGGGTTATATCTCACGAACCCGGCGCTGAACTTTGAATCTCACTTTGTGGTACTGGTGTTTCTTATAGTATTTCTGACGTCACACTGCCAACTGAGTTTTTCAATAGTCAGCTGCTCTATCTCTGCGTCATTCTCATTACAACAGTCCTGCCAGTTCTGATGGCGCCACTTCTGGCAGCCTCAGTAGTGTTTTATCACATACAGTTTTAATGGCAGTCTTAAAACCTTTCCAGAGGCATTCAACATAAACATCGATGTCATCAACGTGCAGCAGCGCTGCATTCATTTTTGACTATTTTGACTAGGTTGTGCTTGGACAAATGACATACAGGATCGTGCTCAGCCTGTGATCGGTCCAGTACTCATCAGAATATGTCATTGTTTTGGTTATCAGGACGTCTTTTCTTTCACAGCAATGTGTACAAAGACATAGTCAGTGGCGTGATCTAGTATGTCTCCACGACGTCTTATTTCTGTAACGTTTTTCTGGCGGAAGAGGGTATTTCTTGTCACCAGCTGGTGTTCCGCACATTTGGTCAGGAGTTGAATCCCATTGGAGTTACCATTGCCTACCCCTTCCTTCCCAATGACATTTTCCCACACCGAGTGATCTATCCCTGCCCGAGCATTGAAGTCAACAGGCTCAGCTTGCAGAGTTGGTACATATGCGGAGATTGCTGTCGCTTGGTGATTAGATTTTAGCTTTTCTGTTCATTCTCCGCCTTCCTCTTCCAGAAGAAGCTATATTAATCCTATACCTATATCCTGCTCCTTTCTCAGTCAGATGTCCTTTACCAGCCCCGCGACGGATCTCTTGGAGCGCAGCGATATCAATTTTATACTGGCGAAGCTCACGAGCAACGAAGGCAGTTCGCCTTTCTGGTATCTCACTACGTTCAGTGTTCATCAGAGTACGTACATTCCATGTTCCAGAAAGACGTTGTTGCTTTCTTTGTTTTGGAACGCATAAAGGTGAACCCGGCGTGTGCAGTTTCCCAGCCAGAGATACAAGGAGACAGACTATCTTTAGGATACCTTTTCTAATCCTTTCCTCGTGTGGGATGAGCAGAGTGGCTCCTAAAGAGGAGAGACATGGGGCCTACCACCGAACTACTCTTCCGTTTTCAAGAGCAGAGCGACTGTAACTTGACCCCCACCGCCTACGTGCTTGTTTATAACTGAAAGCTTCTAAGCTCCACAATATTCCCCCGTCAACGCTTACCATTCGCCGAAGGACTTTTGCCAAGTAGAAGTTGTGCGTGAATTTTAACAAGTTACCACGGTGCTTGACATCACATGTCCTAGCTCCAATGGCAAGGATACCTCAACGAGTGGAGGACAAGTTCTGCTTTAGTCGATGCCGTTAGCTTACTAGGAGCTCATCCGTCCCTTGCAGGTCTTGTTTTTAATCCTGACTGGGTATCCACACACCCTCCTCCTCAGGCAAGCCGGAGGAGTTGCCGGTTTAGTCGCCGACGACTCGACTATGCGACAGGTTGTATTGGGTTACATAGTACCAGTAGCAGGTGACGCTGACTTGACCTAAGATTATAAATTATAATTTTAGGTTGATTGACAACAGCTTTTTTTACCTGTCTTACAAAAGGGATGTGTTGGATGATACAATACACAATAGTGCAAACAAATACTAACATTACTTACTAGTATATCTTATTAATCAACAGTATATTACTTATTTCTTACAATACCGTAAAATAACTTACAATACTACTTGAAACATACAGTACTTTTATTTTACAATACAATCACAAAGGTTATAGAAAGTAGCAAAGAAAGATATCCAATAATTAGTTAAAATACAGTCATTGTTTACACGGGACAAACTATTGTCCCCAATTTTCTATTAAATTGATCTAAGGTTTTGTTCTTAATGCAGATGTTTTTTTCGGTTTCAAATTTAATTTTGTCTCTTAATCTCTGCTGTTCGCCCGCCCACCATTTTGAAAACTCTGGGAACGAGACTTCAATGAATGACAGGTGTCTATAAACGTCAGTTGCGTTGCGATGTAGTCATATGTTTCTCTCAAAAAATCCCACCTGTTCAAGCCTTTATAAATATCGTCCCTCTGTTTTTTTTTCTCAGTATGTGGTCTGAACTTTTCTTTCAGTCTGAATTGGTTCACCTCGAAATCTCAAGCTTATACTAGACTCATGCGAGGCATACTGATACGTCCGGGGTAATTTTCTTTGTCCATTCGTCCACTCGTATGATCACACACCGAATTAGACTCCACTCAGTCCTATTACCATCATTAATAATAACAGTAATAATAATAATAAAAATAATAATAACAATAACAATACAAATAATAATAATAATAATAATGATAATAATAATAATAATAATAATAATGATAATAATAATAATAATAATAATAATAATGATAATAATAATAATAATAATGATAATAATAAATTTTATTATTCGATGAAACGAAGATATGTTTCGAATGAGACATTATCCATCGTCAGTTGTACAGTGTTCAAATATCAAAAGAGTATGCAATAATTAGTGTAACAAAGTGATATATAATTAAGGATAAAAGCGCGAAAAAAAAATAAAACTATTTAAGCTAAGAAAGAAGACTAATTAGTATGAAAGGGATAAATGAAAATGTTTGACTGAAAATTAAAGACGGCTGCTCCCAAAGGATGTGCATGGCTTCCTTTATTTTGAATTGAAAGTTTGTGGAAGCAGAGTCGAGAATTTTAAAACATCCTTCTGTACAAAGGGAGCAACTTCTCAGGTGTGTAAGGATAGGGGAAAGTGGCGAGGTGTCTGTTGGTTTCACCAACATAACAGGCGCTACAGCCTGCACATGAAAACACGCAATCGTAAATTCTTAGGGATAGGATCCTTGACCCTGATTTTAAACAGGGTGAACACCAGGTCTAGGTCAATGCAAAAAGTGCTAACTGAATTCTTAAATCTGTGTTGCGTTGTGATAGAAAAAGTACCGATGTAAAGTAATTTAAAATACAAACAATTGTCCTTGCGAGTAGCACCCTCAGAGGAATCGGAAATTGAGAAATCGACGACGTTTCCACCTTGACGGAACGCATTATCAGGTGAAGTTGAAACTGAATTAATTTGAAATGTATAAATAATGAAAATGAGCAACAGAACTCAGTGTGAAATACAAAATATGTTACGTTAAACAGGTATGGAGTCCGTCTGCGTATTCAAATTTTACGTACGAATTTTGATGAACTTTCTTTTGTAAAAAAGTCGACCCCATATCGCTTGAACAGGGAAACTTCCTTTGCCATTCTCCCAGTACATGCCAGGGGCGGATACAGGGGGGGGGGAGGTGGATAGGGTGGATATCCACCCCCCATTTTTCAGTAAAAAAAATAATTCGAAATGTCACTTTATTTGAAATAGAAAATAAATAAAGAAAGAAAAATTAGCTCTCGCTCATGTCTGGTTGTT
>Ga0126337_10001336_pt1 | contig 14745 bp, 8 predicted proteins | sample DipCmetagenome_FD_92527 | JGI IMG/M metagenome (GOLD analysis project Ga0126337, IMG submission 92527) | Coral microbial communities from La Bocana,Puerto Morelos, Mexico - Diploria C A metagenome | ecosystem: Host-associated > Invertebrates > Cnidaria > Coral | place: La Bocana,Puerto Morelos... | reverse complement strand
GCCAATCAAAATCAAGGAGAATTACTCAAGTGAGCAAGTTGTCCAGGTTCAGGTTCAGGTTTTTATTTTCTATTTTGAATAATTTGTATATTGTATTAAGACTTTTTGACAGCTTTAGAAAGTAGAGCTTTAGGCTGATGCATTAAATATTTCATTTCTCAGTTTGTTATTGACACAATTAATTGGTAATAGGACTTCGTGTCGTACAATTCAGGAGTAATCGTGCTCGTAATTTCAAATCACTCGCTCGATTACTCCCTGAATTGTACTCCACTCAGTCCTATTACCATTACTAACAAACAACTAAATTTAAATTTAAAATAAGTAACTAATTAACAATAACAATTACAGAAGCTGAGAAAAATGTGCATGTAAAAGATGCAAACTAGTAAAGATAAAGCTTTTTGTTGATAACAATCATCTCCTTTAGTGATGTGTGGGGCAGTGTTTAAAAAACAATGTAACTATGCTTTTCAGTCTCGTCCACTACCCTTCAGCATTAAGTATTCCAGCACAAAAAAGCAAGGGTGTCTAAACTGCGGTTTTGGTTTCGACTTCAGCGAACAGAGTCTCATCAAAGTTTCTAAGATAGCTTAAGATAACTAAATGATTAAAATTCCGTGAAAGTTTTCCTCTTCAGATGTTCTTCGAGAGTATTAATCTCAGTTTCAATAGAAAAGCACTATGGTTTTGAATTAAATGTTACTTTATTTTGGTATCATGGAAGAATTCTGCATTATAAATTCTATCACTGCATACTACCAGACAAATGGTATGTACGGGAAAGACCCTTTGAGAAGGTTCCCTAAACGTCAGTACAACAATCGAAAAGATATTATAATAATTCATTTTTTTTTTCTACTCATGGAGAGAAGCAGTGCGCTTCTTATCTAATCATGCACCAAGCTTGAAAGGAAATTGACTTTTAAGGCTCTGTGCAAACGAGGCTCCACTCCTGTGCCGAACGCAACTCGACTAACTTCGACTTTGGAGCGACAGCTGATCTAGACGGCGTACTTGCGTCGGACTCAATTCCGTAAGCCCGTAGTGAACAATTTGCAATGAGAAAATCTGTGTTCTGAATTCAAGAATTAATAGTAGTAATAATAATATCTCTGGGAGCATGTCATTAAAGTTATGGAGGTGTGTCATTTAAGTCCTTCTTTTGTTCGGGATTGTAGACGGCCTGGCTCGTCCGCAGAGGCCATGGAACAATTGCGGCAGGAGATATGCTCTGAGCCATTCGTGACCAATTTCTGCTGTTGTACGATCTGATATGCCTATTTCATAGTTTTGGATGTTAGGGTAAGCTGTTGTAATGTTCACATTGCAGTAGAGGCCACAGCTCCTCGCCACCTAGTTCGTTACCTACTTAAGTTGCAGTAGCGTTATCCCCAAGGGCATTGTCAGTATATACAGATGTGACCCACAGAGGTTGCTCTTAAGATAATTGAAACGCTTGGCTGCAATTGCAAGAGTTTATTACTGTCTTCATAGACAGAATGCCACAGAAAAGAGACCATGAGGAACGTGTACAAAAACGAGAAGAACTAATGTTGCTGTAGAACACCCCCTACCTCATTCCCAAGTGACACAGCAAAACCCTCGGGCCCTCCCTGACCCAAGCGGACTGGGACATCCAGTACTACTCTCTGCACTACACTACAGCTGTGACCCAAGCAATACAAGCCGCCAATACTGCTCCCTCAAAATAATTTGAGCCCAACCCTCGGGTAATCCAAAGAATAAACACATCACAACAACTTGGCAACAAACACAGTACAATGTACATTTGAAACAGGCCCCTATCCGCTGTAATAACATTTAATTTCTAGAGCAGTTCCTCCAAGTAACGAACTGTGTGCCCGAAAAAGTAAAGAAACGAAATCTGGGCAAATGAAAATGTTGGTTTGGCTTTGCTACTCAGCAGCTCAGTGAGGAACGTTATACTTTTAAGTTTGAAACAAGTAAGGGGGTACAACCTTAAGTATGTCTTGGCCCAAATACAAAAAGGCACATCTATACAGAAAGCAACCACAAAGACACCCCAACCCTAATAGATATGGCTATGCCCGGGAACTAGCCAGCCTGGGGGCGAACTGGAAGTTCTAAGAAGAGAACTGTCGTAAGCTTCGGATATCCCAGGGTACCCCTTAGGATCAAATTCATTCAGAGCTTTGGTTATGATGACATTCCTTTCGGGAAAAGCCAAATAACAAACCAAGGAGAGCACGAGGGTCCCTTCGTCTCCCACGGGTATTGCTGGAAGTTTCATTGGGGAATCCAGCGCCACGGATGCTCCTATGAACACCAATGTCTCCGGTGTGAGCAGTCACCGACCTATTACCAAGTTCCATCAAGCAAAACAATCAAAGGGCCAAGGAAAACAAACACTCTTTCCAAAAATCGAAGCACGCGCGCTCAACACCAGTTTTAGCTGAGAGGCTGGCAGTTGATTATAAGGTTATGATGGTCAACTCTATCAGAAACTTGTATCAGGCTTTGTTTATGTTTTCCAATAACATTTTCAAGGAACACAAAATAGCCAATTTTCATCAAATCTGCAGTCATCATTGCAAAATCCAGAAATTGTCGAACGAAGTGATGTTAGAAGTGCTTTCCGAACAATCCCAGTGCACCCTGCAGATTATTACCTTCAGCGTATGCACTGGAACAGTGTGGGATTAACTAGTTCTTGTAGGATATTTGAAATGCTCAGTACTACATGGAATGGGTGCACGTAACAAATGAAATATCCAAAATATCACTGATAATTAAATGAGACCGAGGCACTCGACCAAAACTCACCTCCAATAATTTTTTACATTTTGAGAGGATGTCGGCGGCGCCTTTGGCGGGTCCCAGAAAAAACGCAGGGCCCTTCTCCGATTTTATATTTTGCCGAGATAGAGTTGTGGCCAAAATATGGCAAAATCTTAATCTTACTTTTTTTTTGACGTGTTCCCGGCCAACAGAGCTACACCTTGGCAATGCTCTCTTTGAGTTTAAGTAAACGAGCGAAAAGCACAAGGAAAATTTATTCTTACAGAGAATAAATGATTTTCTGCAGCTAGCTACGCCAGTTAATGTTTGACTAGTACGAGTCAGGATATATACCATATATGCGAGTTATGAATACTTAAATCAATGCAGATCAAGTTCAGGCCTTTTTTTCTCCAGCTTTGCGACGAAACGTTTTTCCCACCCTATTCCCTCACAGGAAGATAAGTTGAAGGGTGTTTTTAACGGGTTAACATGGTAGGTTTGCCCCCACTTTTACTGGAAATAAATCACGATTCTAGATAATATAATTCATTTGCTTTGTTAGCAAATAGTGACGTGTTCCCAGTAAACAGAGCTACACCTTGGCAATGCGCCCGTTTCCCTTTTTTTTTTTTTACCTTTAGCTTGCGTAACCGAGCGAGAAGCATTAACAGTATTTAAACAAGAATAAAAACCATACTGTCCAAATCGAAGAGCTGTGGCTAACTTTTCGCTGTAACCATTCGCTGTAATTGAAATATTTAAGGGAAGCAAATTCAATCGCAAAGTAGTTTCATTTAGAACGGTTTTTTCCCGATACTTTCGACCTGTAAAACCAAACTGCTTCTGCCGTACTTAACTCATCAGTTAGTTTTGGCGCATGAGTGATACGGCGTTTAGAAAGAGCCATTAAAACGGAAGGGGTTCAAAACGGATGGGGGATCCTATTCTGTTACTAAACACTTTGAAATGGGAAATTTCAAGAGCGTACCTTTCTTTGATCGAGGCGTTTAACGATGATTGCTGGCTGCGTTTTCTTGATGGTGCATCCGCTTGACCTCCGCTCCTTCCTTCTCTTTGCCATGGTCAGGCGTGTGTACAGATTTGCTCGATATTCTCCAACACGAAATATGAAGAAAAGTATGAGTGGGTTGATAAAGATATTCACTGCAAAGCTACACAGTGAATGGTTGTGTTGAAGAAACTCTCTGATGAAAATAACTTAGCTAACCATAAAAAAAACATAATAATAATGCGGAAAACTGTTAAAATGCAATCATGAGGCAGGAAGTCACCGAGCAGTTAGGGATTGCGAGGTCGCTGGTTTAAGTCCCGCTCTGACTATATTCAACCCGGAGTTTTTTCTTCGACAACACTTGTTCAGCTTTTCATTCATGCTTGTAAATAACCAAATGGTCTGCCGCCCACCAGCTGGAAAACTTTTAAAATGCAATCATAAGGCAGGGAGGCAGCGTGGCCAAGTGGTTAAGAACCCAGAAGTCGCTGGTTCAAGTCCCGCTACACTAAATGGAGTTGTTTCTGGGAGCTGCCCTAGTTCAACTTGGTCACGCTTGTAAATGGCAAACTGGTCTCCCTCTAACCGGTTGGGATTTTTAAGCCTATGATGTTTATTTGAAAAATTTGTTACTTTCAGCTAAAGTGACATACCTGAGAACTAGTTAGGTGTAGCTAGGCGCATAGACCACCATTAACATTCAACAACAATAACATGGCATCCAAGGATACATACCGGAGAAACGCCTTCCGCCAATGCTTCGTTTCTCAATAAATACGTGGCCGCAAACACAAGAGCTGCTTGAGTCTAAAATCTGTAACATGGTACATGTAGATAAAAAAAACAATTATAGCAGAATGACTTCGATGAGTTATTAGTTTGTACTGTTTTGCTTTCCGATCCCATAGAGAAAAGTTTACCAAGCCTAGGAGAACTGTACCGAAAGGCAAAACGCCAATATACATCTGCCCAGTTGTTCAAAGTTGGATAATGCTAACTAGTGCCTAATAAACGTTGACGACCAGTCTACTTTTATTGATCTTTAATTACAGTAATATTAGGGATCTTAAAATTCGACTACAAGCATCACCAACCACACCGCATCATTCCGCCACGCTAAACACAGAAACTCCACCGAACCCAGCAAGCACATCTGGACCCTCAAAGACAACAACCTCGAACACTTTAGTTCCTCAAGTAAAAGAGCTAAAGGGGGTACAGCCTTTAGTAGTAAAAGAGCTCAAGTAAAAGATGTAGCCTCTGCCTCAAAGAAAAATTCCTAATCATCTGCCAACCCAAACTATCAACACTAAACAAACGTAATGAACTCGTGTCTTCTTGCCGCCGCAGGAACAAAGCCTTCTTACGCAACAACTAACCTGTTAAATTTCGCGCTACACTGATATTATGTAAATTGTATTGTATATAAGCGGTGGTAAAGATTATTTTTATTAAATCCCCTGAAGAGTGGGCAGCCACGAAACAGGCTTGTAGGGATGAACTTGTAGTTTATTTGTTCTTTTCCTCCCACAATATATATACATTTAATATTTATAGAACAATTGTATTACTTCTTGCTATGGAGTTAAAAAAAGCTACACATTTTCAAATTTTAAGAACGTCTGCTTTCAGTTTCAACCTTGCTGTCATATATCACTTTGCACAATTTTCATTTCGAATTATTTTGGGAGCCCTTCCAAAAACGATCTTTGATGAGCGCCGTTTACGTTCCTTCTTTAAAAATTAGTATCATTATAATTTTGAAATGAAAATATTTTTTTACACTGTAACTGAGAAACACAAAGCAAGATAGCTCCATCGAACTCTATCATCAGAGAACTGAATCCGCTATATTGCAGACATTGGCACACTTTCAATATCATCTTTTCATCAATAGGCCAGCTATGTCCTTTTATTATTTCCTTCCATCGATCTCGTCCGTACTACCTAACCTTTTGTTTATTACTAGCAATAGGCCTGCTAACGTTCTTTTCAGTGCTGTAAAGCTTTTTCGCACAAGAATGGTCGTTACACTAATGCCTTTGCTCTCGATTGATCTGGTCATTTTGTTTTTCATTCCAGAAGTTTTAGTTATGTATTTACAGGTAAAAGTCAAATCATACTACTCCCTTTAATACTGCATTTCAATCACTTCTTGATGTTTGTTCCTTGAGATTGTAATACAGATCTTTCTACACCAGTTTAAATTTTATAGACTTGAAATTGCGACAAGTGAATAACTGTGTACTGGTACAAGCTGGGAATTTCTGGTCATTTGCCACCCGTACACCAAAACTTTTTTAAACAGTATCTGTATTCCTGTATTCCTGTGCTGACTATCACTTTCAAGCTTTTGAAGTGTTTCTCATGACACACGTATATGCATTTTTTGTGTTATTTCTAGCGAAACAAGTTTTGAATATAAATTTTAATAATTTTGTGTATCAGTAATGAATATCCGTTGTTGAACGCTTCCTACACTGATCGTATTCTCTTTGCCTAGTGTACAATTCTAACCCCTTGTGTCATACATTATGTTCAGTATCTTAATAAAATTCATGTTTTGTAACGCTCGAAGCTGTTAAGTTGCTGTAGCCCCAAAATACAAATTTGTATCACTTGTAAAGCGGAATGCCTCGTAGGATGATATTTTTGGGGAGAATCCGGCTACTGCGGTAGGTAAAGCTTTGCTATTTCGAGTCGCCGGCCTATTATTCCTGCAGTTAAGCATGGCAGGAGTTCTACTCCACAATAACGGAGATCACCAGACATGTTGCTTCTTTGTCCGCTGTCTGAATTTCTATACGACATATCAATATGTTAAAGCTTTCCTTTCGATTTTAATTCTCGAATTATGGCTCATGGAGTTCTTTCCAATGGTGAATAATTAAATATATTGCTTGACAAAGCAAAACAGAATTCTTACCTTTGAATTGCAAGCCACACATACTTTTGACATATTCTCGGCCTAGATTTCGCTTTCTTCTGGAGCAAATTCGAGTCAAGATTCAAGTAAGGTCGAGGTAGATTAAATTTCCCGGAGAAGCTTGAATTCTTGTTGTTTTGCCTTATTCTTAGACCACGCATCGATAATGGCGACTGAGAATTGTTTTGAACGCCATCTGTCTAAGTGTGACGTCACACTTGGACAGTTTTGTTTGTTAGCCGCATCCTGTGAGATATCTCCCTTGTGTAAGTCTGTCAAGTCATTTTTATATTATTATTACTATAATTATTTTTAAAGTTCTAGAAAATTTGGTTTGTCGAAAATCACTTCAGTTTCCTTGTTTTTCCGAACCTAGAATTACTAAACAACGTTTTAAGCGCTTTTCATGTGAATGGATTCTTATATATCGTTATTTTGTCTTACTGCATCCTTTCATTTTTCATTTTGCTTAGTAAAATACCACGCAACGTATTATGTCGCTTAGTGTGTTCTTAACGGAACCAGAACCAAAAACTGTACTCTACAAAGCAAGTGAATAAGGAAAGCCGTTTGTTTCAATTTCATTACCGCGGATCTCAGCATTGTGACAATGTTCAGTCAACGGTTGTTCCTCCTTGCAAGGATAGGCCAGCTCTACTGCTACTCATTTGACGCGTATGTAAATTAGGTTTGTTGGGCAATTAGCCCAATGAAGCGATATCTCGACGAATTCTAATTGCAGGAAGATTTTAACTGAATTATAGTGTATTATGAACGACTATCTACGACCTTTAGATTAAAACCAAAGTGGTTTGACAAGTTTTGCTAGCGTTTGGGGTTAGGTGGTTTAGGGTTAGTTAGGATTTGAGTATGCGTGTAAGTATCAACTGAACGAGACTAGGCCACAACATCGATCTTAAAGCTGTATATTGTATTCAGTAAACGAAGGACAAAAATGGTATTTTTATAACAGAAGAGAAATCTAACGATGACAATATTGTTAGGAGTTATTTTGCCCATGTCGTTGTTTCAAAAATAAGTGTACATGTAAGCTCTAATGTTTGTAGTCAAGGAAGAACTGACTTTTCTTATTCAAGCATTTAAATTGGTCATAACAATAAATCCTAAAATATTTTAAAATTATTGGTTGTTTATTTGAGGAAAATATCATGAAAACATTTTTACATTACAAGTTGATGAGGCCATTTTACACGAAGAAAAGTTATTTCAACGTCGAATAGTGTTAAACATTTATCTATTCTTGAATCCAGTTGCTTTCTTTCCTTCCTTCTTCCGCAATTTGTCATCTCTGCCTCAAACTTCCAAGGGAAAGAGATCCTTAAATGTAAGCAAACAAAAAAAGACGTGCAATTATACACAAGGTTGACACTCAAAAACAGGACCTGTGACAAAAAAACACAATAAAATAAAATGAATGGAATGGGACTGCTAACAACTCATAAGAAGCGGCAAGAACTTACCCAATAGGTTTGCCCTCGCTTCACCATTTTTTCATATACATTGCCTAACGTTTTCAACTGTAGAGAGAAAAATACTCATATTGTAATGTTTAAAGGGAGTGAATGAGTTGACGTTGTTTTTCCTGAGCTCACTAAAACAATAACGACTGGAAAGACTGAAAGTAGCGATGCTCACAACTTCTTTTGATAGCGCGAGCCTGAAAATGTTTGACATGTTTAAAGCGAGAGACACTCCATTTTGTTTTCAGCGACTAAACAGCTTTTACTCAAACTAATTGATCTAAATCGTCTATCTATAGAGATGTCTTTAACATGTTTTTAATAAAGTGTTTAGGTAAGTTCTTAAACGTGTTTCCTTCCATGACGCGAGCCGAAAAGTGCCGGATAGCTGAAATGAAAATTTCTCCTTTTTGGGTTTTTATTTGCTAAAAAGCCTTTATTGAAACTAATTGATCTGAATGATCTCAATAAAGACTTTTTAAACATGGTTTTAATCGCGTGTTAAACATGTTCTTAAATGTGTTGCTTTTAAGTCGTTCAAATTCTTACTGATTTGTTAAATTAATCATCCTGTCATAAGGTGCCATTTTTATAAATTTTTGTTTCGTTCTTAAGAGTTATATTTATAAAAGAGGTCGATATGTTTGAATGGAAGCTTTTTAGTCTTACTAAGAAATGTTGTCGTCCGGCACTGTCTTGCTTTCAGTTTCGCATGAATTATTTGAGACACGAGTCTAAAACGAGGGTTTTTATTACTATAAAACGGAGAAGAAATAAGAAAAGGACAATGGTTGAAGTGTAAAGTGGAACCGTTAAATATTGCTTTCGTCTTTTCGTCATGGGCAATTCCTTCTCAACAGATAAACGTTCTAATTCGTAGCTCTTTTCTCTTGAAAAGACGTATAGTGAGAAATATACTCATTAGGCACTACCTTGCGTTCCTTCGTATGAATTTTTTGACAGAAAGAGAGTAAAGCAAAAATAGACGAAGAAAAAGATGCCCAATTGATGGCTGATTTATGCAGGGTTTATTATTTCTATAAAACGGAAAAGAAAAGAACAATGGTTGAAGTGTAAAGTGGTACCGTTAGATATTGCTGCCGTGTTCGATTGCATCATGGCTACTTCCTTCTCAGCAGATAAGTTTCATTAGATTTAAATTGAGAGAATAAGCTGGGTATTGATTTTATATAACTGAGATACACATTGAAAACTTGAAATGGCATATCAGAGAGACTTGTCGCTAAGGGACCGTGTGATTCAGGCATAAATTTCGATGAGATAACAGAATTCAAAAACTGAAACACTTTTTTTGTTGGAGATGATCTTCGGGCACTCTTCATCGTTATTAAATAGATGTCCTTATTGACTCACAGTATAGCTAACGGTTTACTTCAAATATATTTGAACACCAACCTGCTTCCTTACGTAAGAACGCTTTCCATTTTTACGATCGCACCACATGACACCTGGTCGGCACTTATACAGACCTGGGACAGGTTTGGACTTCACAGACTCGATTGAAAAGACCGTTAGGTAAGTCAATACTAAAACCAAACATATACAGACCCTGGCTATCATTTTCGTCCTATTTTGGAAGTATTATTTGGTTTCTGGACTTCGTCAGATAATGGAGAATGGTATGGTGCCGATCTGTTTGAAACTGTGTTCTTTTATAAGAGATTATTAATGCTGAGATGTCTTTCTAAGTGCCGGGGCTTGTTTTAATGATAGATCGAGTGACATGTTCAAATGAAATGTTCAAATGACAGTGGGCGGTAAATTATTGATTACTATAACATTTAGAAGAAATCTGACATATTTGTAATAACGTCTCTGAATGTTAGATCCGACTAAATACATAGGTCTGAAATAAAAGGTGTTTTTAACCAATAAGGTCGTCGTTCAGTGAAATATCAATTAAGCACACCTTCGGCAAGAATCTGCTCAACGAAAAATTAACAGGCATTTGAATAGAACAGTCTGTGGTATTGAATTAAGTTTCTGTTTTATCCATATTTTGCTTTATTGTTAACGGTTCTGGTTTTAATCATTATAACAGATTAAACACCTTAAATGTTTACTTTTGAGGTAAGTTAGATCACATAACAAAATATACATTTTTTATTCCTTCAGCAACGTGGGATGTAAGGGTGAAATTTATTTCTTACTTCATTGATGTAAACGTTTTCTCCACTCATTATTAAAAAAAAGCAACTTTAACAAGCGATCAACTTTTCCTGGGGTTATATTTAAAAGTAAGATTTCCCTTCTGAATTTCTTCATAGTTGTGAATAAATTTGACAGGTTTATTAAGAGGTTTCCTTTTGAAATCAATTTAAATTGATTGCCTTTAAAGGCTATAATCGAAATGACGAAAATACCTTGCTTCCATGTTCCGCTGCTCGTCCAGTTGACATTTAAATATACACATCACGAAGCACAGGAAGCTAAGGCCTTTTCACGTTCATGAAAGACACCGGCGATAAGATTAAAAATAAATTAATTTCCGAAGACAATTTGATTGCTGCTTTTACAAGCAAAAACAATCATTGTTGGGCGGAAGATGTAAAATTAATAACCAAAAAAACTAAAACGTTTTCTCATAGCCCTGTGGTAGTAAAACCTTGGTTTATAACGACTTCGGCTGTCAAGTACAAACTTATCAATCATGTTTAAGGAGGAAAGTGCTTGAACGCAGCCTTAAACTCTTCCCACTCATATTGTTTGCATTAAAAGGGTACATAACCTACCTGAAACCGTCCACTTCATCCACCTTTCCTCACTTGCCAGGCCAGAATTGAATGAAGCAAATTCAATGTAAGGGCCAAGCACTTCAAGTTGTTTTTTTGTGAACTACATACTGTACATGTTTACCAACGTGGAACATTTAGCATAATTCATTCCTATCATGTTTTCGACTCTGCCTACTTCTAAAAATCAAATACCAACTCTGACGCAATTTGTAGTCTGTTTCTATGAGTGAAGATCCCCACACACGTGCTGGTTAAAACTCAGATCTGTAACTAGCACTGTGGAAATAGTGAAGTGGCTTATCCACTTCGGGTTATTATTAGTTTCTTTTTCGGCTTTTCAAAGGAGAAGCGACAACAAGCAGGTGTTAGACTTTCTTAACATAAACTTCTTTAAATTCTGCAGTCACCTAAAAGTTAGGACATGGAGGATGCGACTAGTGATGTTCGTTGTACAGTCAGCAAATCGAAATCGCTGTGCATTTGAAAACCTAAAGATGAGAGTCTGGAAAGGCAAGAGAAAAATAGAGCATCCCTACTTTTCCAGTTTACTTATTTTGAAAATTTGAAATAAAGAAATAACAATTTTAAACATCTTTTAATCAGTGTGGGTTTTGGCACTGAACCTGACATCGACACCAAAAAGATTTTCAGAACTTCGGACTTTGTTCAACAAGGAGTTAATAATAGCCATACAAACTATAGATATCATCTAATGTTATATCCGACTTTCATTGCATCGCAAATCATTGCATAACAAAAGAAATAGAATTTACTTATATCACTAACTAAAGAGCTTACAATTAAATAAACAAAATTGCTCTAGCCAAACGGCATCGACTCTTGATTGTTTGCTGTGTACATATGCTTTCAGAGCCAAATAGCTACTTTTATGGCCATAAGTGGCCCGCATTTATCTTCAATAGCAGTCTAAGTTAGTTCTCAGTCCTCCTCGGAATTGAAACGCCTGGGCAGTATAGACAAGGTCGACAGTTGACCTTATCACCTGAAGAAGACTAGCAGTAAGCAGTCGAAACGTCGCGATCTACATCCCAAACTGACTAAATCGTGAGACAAACGATAATACACTTTATTATGGCATTTACCACGATGAATAACAACAACCTTTTCCTTCACAACAAATCCATTATTCCATGTAGTTCACTGACTAAATAGCTCTTTTAGCTGTTTACTGAATAGAGCTATACCCCATTAACATCCTTCTGTAAATTTAAAGCGCACATGAGCAACCCGATATTAATTTTTGAACCTGTCACACATGGCAAAAGGGAGACGACATTACAGTAGTATAATGTCGGCTCTCTCGTAAGCAAAACTACAGTATGGTCGCGATACACACTCAGTTACAGTAGCTAATAGCTAAGTCCCTATGCCAAGCATTATTAAGCTCGATAGTCTAACAATGGTCATATTTACTACATTTTTGTTCACATTCTCCCAGGTCAATTGATGTATACCATAGTATTTACTAGCCCTTGATGATTTATTTACAATACATTTGGTGAGAGTTCGTCAATTCCATAACAGCGGCACCTATTTCATTGACCACACCCATTTTCAAAGGTCCAGAATTAAGTGTATTCTTAAACACAACATCTCTACTTTTCTTTGGGCTAGAGACTTGAAATTTGCTATACTGATTACTGGTTGTCCGAGCTATGCAATGGCCTATGCAATGAAACTGTGTTTTGATCTTGAGTTGAACCTTCACTTTGTACATGCAAAAAATAATGCATCATCGTAGTAGATTAAAACTCAATAACTCGTGAAAGGGCGTTCAAAACCCTCTGAAAGTAAGTAGTTGCAGAGATCTAACATAAGAAACAAACTGTTAAAATTTTATCCAGATATCGTAGATATTTTTTTAGACGTTGTGTTTTCCGTGATTAAATAATGAAAATGTAAGCAAGTTCAGTCACAGAAGGCTCCAGCTTCATACTGTCGTCCTTCAAGTGCTTCCAAATAGTCACAGCAACCTTTCTTATAGTTTCTGTTTCTTTCTTCTCCCTCTCGATTTCGTTCCGTTTTCCTGAAAAAGCATGGAGGATTCTTTTCCCAACAAGAGGCTGCTAGTAGCAGGCTAGACTTGTGTAAAATAAGTAGGCAATACGTATATAGTGGGAAATGAAATTGTTATCCGACAACATGGAATGATATGGGAGAAAAGGTTAATCGAAAAAGTGTATCATAGAACTAAGATGTAAATAATAACGATACGGGAGAGAAGACAAGTGTTGTAATGCATTTAGACTTTAGACTTTAGACTTTAGGTATTACAAGGATATCATTAAGTGAATTAAATCTGGAATGTACCAGCGATACAAATAAATCTGTGTAAGCCACAAGCGATTCATTTTCCACATTTCATAACTGTGAACCAGACTTTTTAATACTGGCAAATATATAAGTGAAACAAAAGTAACACCAGAATCTCCCCTTAAAGCATCTTCGAAATTCCTTGACCGCTAAATATATAGAATGCATGCCAACGACTTGTATCGTTGTACAGTATTTCCCATTTTCACTTCGTTGCACGCGAACGTGACATTAATTAACGGTAGTTCTACGAAAACGTCAGATTTGCTCAAAGAAGATTCACGTTTCCTCGTGGTATTCTCAAAGTTCACAAAGATCACTAGGAGATGACGGGCTTGAGTGGATACCCGCTCTCGTACACCAATCTATTTGTGTGTAAAACAACTTAATAAAAATATAACTACTGTGAGTAACATTCACAACCACGTAAAGGTCGAAAAAACCCAGCGAGACAACAACAAGCGATGGTTCCGGGGCAACCTTCACGTCTTAATGGGCTTGAAACATGGGACGGATGGTTGATTACTGGTAGCACGCACGGTATTTTTAATTTGTCATACAAAAAATATTGATTCTTCACGCGTAGATACATCTTTCCACACGTTTTCCAACATCACATGAGAATTTTTGCAGCTACTGGAGAATACTTCAAATAATCCCTTACCCCCCGTACCACCCTAAAAAGTTCGTGGTTAATGTATCCACGCATAAATTTGCATGCACAAATGTGACCAAAAAGGAGAAACGAAGCCACCTGCCCCAGGGATCCCTGTCGAGTTATCGTCCCCACCTTCCGCTTTTGTCCCGGCAGAAGATACCCCGAGACAGGCATGTGCTAAAACCCAGACGGTAGACGATGGACGATAGACGATAGACGATAGACGATAGACGATAGACGATAGACGGTAGACGATAGACGATAGACGATAGACGATAGACGATAGTCAAATTTATCAAAAACGAAAAATGTTTGCTTGACAAATTTGTCACGCAATCTTTAGAAACGGGTTGGCGCAAAAACAAAAACAGTCACAGAAATAAATAAATATATAAATAAACAGATTTATTTCTGTTCATGATCGAGGGCCTGCTAGACAATTTGGCCGCCATACAGATTTTATTGGAAGTTTGCTTGGTCACATAGTATGTCACGTGACTATTTTCCAATAAAAAGAAATCAAATATTCGAGGAACTGCCTTAAGATTAATTATTTCAAGCTCTGTGTGGTTTGGAATGACCTTCCTTCGTCAAAAAAAATATTATAAGATATCGAAAATATCATGAAAATTGAAAAGAATACGAAAGGCAAAAGAGGATGATAACATTTAAAATTGATGAGATCGTCAAATGTGGCCGTAGATATGGGCCATCGTTCATATTTCCCAGTCATTGTTGATTCTAAATGTGATTCAGAAACCATTACGAGTCGTGAGTGGAGTACCTGAAACCCGCCGGAACCCGAGTGGTCT
>Ga0126337_10001335_pt1 | contig 14745 bp, 3 predicted proteins | sample DipCmetagenome_FD_92527 | JGI IMG/M metagenome (GOLD analysis project Ga0126337, IMG submission 92527) | Coral microbial communities from La Bocana,Puerto Morelos, Mexico - Diploria C A metagenome | ecosystem: Host-associated > Invertebrates > Cnidaria > Coral | place: La Bocana,Puerto Morelos... | reverse complement strand
GTTATGTAAACGTTCCTGTCCAGGATCTTTTCCATAAGGACAATGGCATTGAGGAGTAAAATCTCCAGCATCAAAATCATTAGGCCACTTCTACATGTACACTGTTGTTATGCCCATCACAAGTGCTGTGGTTAATTAACTAGTGAACAACTAAGACTTGTGCCTTTTACATGTATCTATTATGATCTGTATCCTGGCATAACAAGGACACACACCATCAAATTCCATTGTAGATCAAATGGAAGCTTGCACTGTTAGTACTGTATGTTCGTATTTTTTCTTTTCATCAAAGTTAACTCTGATATTTGACAATATTTCGCTGTTTCAAATGTTATTCCAAGAAAAAGGTTTTGTTGACAGTTGAAGGAAATTTGGATAGTGGACAAAACTCATTCCTGTGTGGTGTCATTCCATGTGGTCGGGATGCCAGTTTACTATTCATCAGTCACCGTTTGGCATTTTTCTGGTTGCTCTAGCAATTCTCCAGTACTCTTCATGCTAATCGGTGGAGTGAGAAACTGTCAGGGTGAAGTGTCGTGTCCATGAACACATCACCAGTCCTCCTGGCCAGTGCTGGGACTTTAGAATTCAGCACATTATTTTTTGGCCTTGAAACCTTGTAACTGCTGGTACGGATGCATAATTTTTTTCTTTTCTTCAGGAGTCATGTTTTAAGTCTACATGTATGTCCATAAAAGACAATCACCAACGTTAATGATGAGATGGTAGACTGATTAAAAAAAAATTAAGGAAGCTAACTTAAAAAACCTTGTCTGCCAAATAATAGACAGATACTGCAGTCAGTGGAGCTTAGTGAATGTAAAGGGTTTGTAACTCCTCAACACAACATGTAATTTTACATTGTACATGATCACTCTGAGGGTGTTACTGAAAGAAACTGGGTCTTCTTAATTGTCTGGAGTAAAGTCACAAGAGCTAAAGTTGCTGGTGCCGAGTTGGAGCTCTTAAAGAGTCCCTCCTTGAGCGTCGTAAGCTGACATCTGCCATGCTTATACTGTACAAAGAACTGTTAGAGTAGACAAAGTGCACATCCACGTTAAGTTTTTTCTTTTTCTTGTTTTTTTTTAAAGATGTTTTTATTTTTTTAAGTAATGGACTGTTTGACTAGTACAGTAATGACAGCAACTAAGACGTTAAAATCCTTGGACATGATTTTGTTCAATTTAGTTTATCAAGTGCTTTCTATTTGCCAGCATACGTCTTTGTCGTGCAATGGTTTTGTTTGATGACTGAAGAAAAATTGTATAACGAGCTAAAATTAGTGTAGTGGGCTACACAATAATTCATGATGGAAAGGTTTGATATTTTAAAGCGCTTTATGTAAAGTAATAAAAATAAAAAATAAGAATACAGGCAACTGTTTTGTAATCTTTTTTTGTGCACTTTTCCTAGTTTGTGTGCTTATTTAGTCGTAGCGGTGTAGCGGCCTGTGTGGAGAACGCTTAGTTCTCGGGAATAATCGATCTGAGGTTAGTTATTGGCCGGTATATCACTATCTCCTTTCCTTGAGCAAGGTACTTTACCCCAACAGGAATGCGATGCTCGTCGTAACTCCAAGAAAGGTACTGGAGACTCTCAACGCCTCTCAACAGGGTAAGATGAGGATCTCTGTCGGATTCTCAGCTCCACCCCCTCCCCATCCTTCCCCGCTCCTGCGTGATATTCATGGCACTTGAAAGTGTAAAAAAATGATGCGTTTGGCCGTTGGGTACACTCCGCCCCATCTTACGTTTCCCGTGTATTCTCAGTGCTTTCTTGGATTTACGGGGCACGCGATTCCTCTTGCGTTGCGGCGTATCTTACGTTGTATGTTCCCGTATATTTGTTTATCCCCTGTGTTTTCGCTCGTGTGCACCGTGCGTTTGCTGTGCGTCCCCTCGTGCAGTTCCAAGTGCGCTTTCCTCATTGCGCATTTCCTTACTTTAAGTAGTTCCACTGTAAACAACTGGTGGTTCCCGGTATGTGCAATTCGTTCACAGCAGGTTTCTTTCTTGGGTTCACTTATCCGTTACAGCTGGCTCTGTGGTGCCTTATATATCCCCCGTGCGTTTCCTTCCCCATGCACTCCGCCATTCACCCCTACGTTACTGGACGTTTCCCATGCTATTCCTGTTCCCCAAGAAACTCGTCCGTTACAATTCAACTTGTACTCCCTCGTGTTCACTTGAGCTAGGAGAGAATGGGATAGGATACGATAACGTTTGCTTAAAAGCGATAGTTTTTTAAAACGTTAAGGTTCTGGCAATCGTCTCTGTAAACATGAATTTGAGAAGAAAATAAATACATATTTGTTATAGGTATAATGTAATGGTACCTCTCCACCCTTCTGTTTCCCAACATAGCATTTCCTTCCTCTTCCCTTTCTTCTTCTCCATGCACGCACTGTGGGCTCCCCTGTACATTCCCCGAAATCGATTATTGAGTAGTTTCCTATGACATCACTGTGATTTCCTCTACCTAGTAAGTGGTCTAGTTCAGTAAACCTTCGATGCACAGGTTCGGTGACGGGGAAAGCACAAGCTTTCTTTTTCAGCAAAATTGTGTGCAATTTTATGGCTAGCGCGCGACTACTCCTAGGACTGGTACTAGTTACGAAAGGACCGACATGGTCAATATGTGGGCTGTATAAACAAAAGTTATGCAAAGTTGTAACAAAAGAAAGCGTGCAAAGGGTGTTGTCTTTAAAAATTCGTGACGTCTCTGTTAGCTGATTGGCCGGTCTCATGTTATTTTCCATATTCATAATTACTAGTGCTTGTTTGTCATTTTGAGATGTATGCTGTCGAAGTAAGATGTGTATTGTTTCCTCTACACGAGAAGCAAAGTTTGTTCTTTCGTTGAAGAAGAAATGGCGCTGACGTCTGGGGAAGAAAAGTCGGTTAACGTCCACTTCTGCCAATGGTTAGTATTATATTTTTTTTTGCCATTCGTTCAACCGGTCCAAGTCATTCTATCACGTGCGCTTGCCGGACACGGTTTGCATTTCGTGTTCAACTTCAGAACAACCGTATTGCTTTAGTGAGAGAGTAAAACGTACGTTACAAGCTAGTTCAGGATTAACCCTACGAGACGCTAGGTTCAAAGCGCTTTTTTTCGACGAGGTTCTTTGTCAAACTTTCCTGTGTTCTTGTCGACAACGCGCGCGCGCGTCTACTAACAAGTCACTTCTCGTTTTACTCGTAGTTGTTTCCACTCTTGAGTTTCAGCGTTCCTTATGCAGTTTTTATAATTCTATTTTCAGGGGTAAACAACTGAAAACAGGAATGTCAGAAAAACACACAGATCATGAGGAGGGAGGATGAAGACAAAGTTGAGAATAGCATTTGAGATTTTGGTAAAATTGAAATCTTTCCGATACGAAATGGCAGTCCTGAATTCAAAGTTCAAAATCGTTTTGTCTTTCTCGGCTGAAATATTTATAATTTATTGAAGTGACATTCGGACAAAAAAATTACATTCGTTAGTAATTGTTAATTAACTCTGCCATTTTTCACGGAAAGGTTTCGACTACTTTCGAGACTGGCCATTCATTAGTACTGTTTTCAAATCATGGAGAGTTAATTTATTTCTTTTCTCGAGCGAAAATCAACTTGATTATATTTATTGGTTTGGCATTTGCATGCTTTTCTTCTCTATTTTAATTTCCAAAGTCAAGTTCTTTATTTTGAAAATTCCGAATTCGTGTTGTACAATCGTTCAACTCTCCTAAATTTGAAAACCTGTTACTAAGCGATGACCATTATAGAGTATTTTAAGGTGGCGCTGCATGTTGAAATTGAACCGTGATAGTAAATATTGGTTACGTGATCGATCATCATAGCAAATTCTGTTTTGATGTATGTATAAATTGGACAAACAATTAAACACAGGGCATTTTTATATGTTTTGCTCTCCAAAATCGCATTGAGCACTAAGTTTTGCAAAGGTCTAGTTTCAATTTATAGTGCTAATTGTCTCTTATAGGAAAATGCCCTTCAAAAAAACATCGAGGAAAAGTGTTTCAGTTGAGCTTTGTTGTTTCAAGTCTTAGCATTTTTAAATCGGAAATTAAAGAAGTGTCTTGATCGATTCTTTGATTTGCAGTCGAAAAGACTTGAACGTTTATAATTTTTTTCCAGAAAGTTCACGGAAATTGATTGATTTGATGTGAATTGTGCGTTAAAAAAGCAATTCTCTTGCTTAAAATTATTTATAAATATGACCCAAATGATCTTAAAATGCTGCAGCTTGCCATGAAATTTGAAAATTGAATGTGTTCAGTATATAAATAAAAAAATTACATAATTTCTTTCCTCGTTATTTGAAATTATGAAACATTTCAAATTATTGCAGCAATCGTTAACGATTCGTTTTTAAATTTGAATTTGTACGCAACCTTATTCCTTATTTTTTTAATATTTGAAACATTTGTTGACATGATCACAACATATTATTTAATGGTTTCTTCGCTCTTTCGCTCCTCGTGTTTCTTTTTCTATAGTAAAAAGCGCAAACATTTTTTGTCGGTCATTGTGCCACGGTGTGATGACATGCAGAGCCACCTTGAAAATAAATAATTCTGGAAGAGGCTATTGGGTTTCTGGATTGATTTTCGTTTCGTGAAAATACTAGATTTATCGGCAGACATTCTCTTATGCATTGATGTACGGAAAACATTCGGTTTAGGTTTTTCTTGAGGAGAAGTTAGTGTGAAAAGGTCAATCAGAAACCAAATGTATCCTCTTTAATTTTCAGCGAAGATGTATTGGAAGAAGTCTGGTATCAATCTAATCTTAGTATTGTCGCTTTTCAAAAAAGCTTGTTCAATTTATGATTTTTAAAATTGATTTGGCTTCAGTTCATTGGTGCTACGAAATATTCAGTTTTAGAATTTTAATTTAATTGTCTGAATTTTCTAAAATATTAAGGCTATTATTTGGACTGATAACAATTATACTGAGAATATTCACGAAAAGATTTGTTGCTTTTCAAATATTTGTAGCTTCATTGTCCAAGTGACAGATATTTTTTCAAAAAGTACTTATTACATCTGTGATTTTCAACACTTGACTCTAATACGTTATTTTGTATAGGGATACATTTTGAAGCTTGATAACCAGACTTTAACCTTTTACACCTCGCTGGAATTAATTTCTAGAAAATAACAAAGCAAGCCATGAACACGACTTTTAAATTAGCCTATAATTTGTCGCGTTTTGCTTTTTCATCTCGGCCAAAGTGACGGAAGCTTTAACATTTTTCAAACGCTGGGACTAGATTGAAGTTTTCGCAGGAGTAATCGGGTTCATGGTTAGCGTTTGCTATCTTCTTGAAATAGTTGCATGATGACATCAGTTTAATAGTTATGTTGTGAATGACGGGCAGCTAGAAATCTTTATACAGAAATGAGACAAGCCATTTAAAATTTCTACAACTGCAATGTTTTGCGCAATGTTGAGAAGGTGGCGACATTTTAGAATCGCTATAGTTAAGAGAGTTAATGTAGTTGGGACGCAAGTTACCGGCTATAAAAAAAAACCTTCTTAAATATTTCGATTAAGAAATGTTTTCACCTCCTCGATGTTGTGTGGAAACGTTGCAGCTGTAGACATTTTAAATGGCTCGTCCCGTTTCTGTATGAAGATTTCTAGCTGCCCGTCATTCACAACTTATCGAACGTGATGTCATCGTGGTTTTACCATCTTGAACGCAAGCAAATCTTGTACTGGATTCGCAATCTTAGTGTTTTGAAAACGTTTAATGAAGAACCTGAATGTAATTTTTCGTTTAGCTTGCGTTCAAAGATGGTTATGTTAATTTTTTTGGCGGAAAAATTCATAGGGGGTACCCTCTTAAAATTTTTGTCTAAAAAGTTGTCAGGGGAAACGCTGTGCAATTTTTTTCCATTTTTCCCGCCAAAAGTCTTAGTATATAGAGGGCAAATTTTTTGATGACACCTTTTTAAGTAATTAATTGAATTTCAATAAACTAATTAAAAAGAGCACTTGTGAGTTCTTATTGTCATTATTTAATTAAAGTTACTTGATATCAAATAAAAGAAACAAAGTTTGAGTGTTGCATTGCTTTTATTGAGTGGATGAAATATTTACTAAATAACAGTTAAGACTAATAAAAAATATCAGAAGAGAAAATTAAAAAAAAAAAATGGCGCATGCGTATTTTAAGCGCCCGTATTTTTTCTAAGTCTTTTGGCGGGAAAATAAAAATCTACAACAAGGGTTGACCGAAAAGAAATCGTCGTCTGGCTGGAAAATTAAAAATTTCTACACGAGTTATCCTATGAGTAGATTTCGACAGTCAACATAATTTTTGCAAAACATTTAATAAACAAGAGAAATTGATTTTGTACAAAACCAGCTCAACTTAACAGTTAATTTTTTTTAAGAAAAGTCTTTAAGTCGCTTTTGGTTAAGAGATTAGACAAACAAGGCAATTCATTCTGAAATTCTCCGTGAAAGAAAACTATCAAAAAGTGATTTTAAACATGATTCCTAAAAAGATTTGCTTCTCAAGGAAAATCAATATTTTCCAAGCTCCCGAAGCGAGACTTACGTGAATCATCTGATAGAAACGTACATGACTATTACAGTACGGTTGCGTTACACTCGCCACTTTTCCGAAACACTTAATAAAGCTTTGCACGGAAATTATTCAAATTCAGGAAATTAATTGCTGAGTCAGACAAACTTAAATTTGGTATCCTGGAGTTAACAGCAAAAGGAATTTCTTAAGGTGGGGTTTCACCTGAATTTGAGTGAAATTTTTTGAAGTTTAAAGAAGGGATAGATGGAAGAAAATTATTTTTGAAACACCACCAAACAGTTGACCCCAACGCGAGAGCATCCCACGCTGTCAGGGGACTGTTTGGGTGTCCAACTAATTTCTCACTTCAAATTCCAATTTTAAAATCACATTAAATCTACACCATTTCATATTTCTCTAAATTTCCCTAATCCTTTGAGAAAAACTATCTCCTGCCAAATATCCCCAAAACTCCGCAAAACATAGATTCGTGAGATGAATCAACAGTTTTCCGATTGCTTGAAACGCGAACGAGATATTCGCATTAAATCCAAGTTACGCGACGGAAAAACGGCCTTCAGGTAGAACCCCACCTTAATCAAATCCCCCTGTTGCAGCGTCTCGAGTCACGTACGCATCAGTCACACAATCCACCAAGCTCTCGTATCGTAAACAAAGATAAAAATATTAAAACTGGATTAAAATTTGTAAAGCAAAGCTGACGACACATTTCTTATGAAACCTCTTAAACTGTGTCAATCATTTTCCAAAGCATCTTTTTTTAATAGCCTTCGTGCTCTATTTAAACTGTGAGGAAAGTATCGCCAATCCTAACATTTAGTCCACGAAAAAAATCCTAGTTTTTGGTTTTGAAAACACTTCTCTATCTGTCTTACGTTTGTCGCTTGCATACTATGCCTTGTCCCAAGTGTCTTGTCTTTGCCTTTATCATCCTTTAATCGTCTGGTCACTGAAAAATCGTGAGAGAAAAAACAAAAAATTAATGTTTGATGAATTTAATATGAAGCTTTGTATTGTATTTTCCCTGAAGCTTTCTTCGTCCTACGCCATATACATTGGTCTCAGAATTCCCGTATTGATAATTGTCTTTATTCTCATCACGTTTGTGAGCTAATGGATCAGGAAACCTCGACATTATTTGCAGTAACTATGGTTATGATAATCTCGTCGCGCGAGACGAGAATCTCGGTACTCTACTTGATTTTCGTCATTTTTCAAAGACAGAGAGAAATAAAGTTGAATTTGCAAACTGGTTAGCAGACTGGTTAGCACACCATAGCACAGGCTTCAAAAACCAACAATGCACCTGTGAAACTTGAGTGTTTTTTTCTTGTTGTTGCTGTTGTTATTTTATAAAATTGTGTAGAAAATTATAAAATAGGTGTACAGAAACCCAGGTAAATATTTTCCAGGTTTTTGTGTATATATCAGCAATAATTATTATTTGTAATAAATGTGTTGTACACGATGTACTCCCTCTATCAACTCTCTCTTGCTCCACCAACCTAAAAACAATCTGGTGACAGTTCGAAGATTTCAAACAAAACTAGGATACTTCGCAATACTCCTAGATATTCTAACAAATTTAGCCCTTATTTTAGGAAGAAAAGTAGAATTCTAGTTCTCTTTGTCTCACGAATGACACAGTTCACTTGGCATTTGCCAACCAGTTTATCTTTCACCACACAGTAAAACACCTTCAGCAAAAAAACTGTATCTCATTTGGGAATTTCAGTGAGCCATCGTTTATTAAAAGAAACATATTTTGATCAGTAAATTAATGATCTTGTTTATTGAAAAGTGTATCAAAATTGATGGATTCCTTTGTGTTGCTTATGCAATGCCCTGGAGGGAGATTTGTTAAATTGTGCTAGCCTCAGCAGAGATTTTAACAGTAGATCTCACTCCAAAGACTCCATCTTTTAGAGGGTAAAGATTTGGTGGCTGTATTACTAAGTGGATCCCGCAAAACCTATTAAAATCTCTCAGTTGTTGTTTTAATTAACTGTCGTGTATGAAGATCAAGGAGAACCAAGCTTTGATATCATTATTTGCCAACATCTCATAGTTTATTAGAGTCATTGTTTTGTCCAGATAAGCCGAAATTTAGAACTTGACAACTGATTTACAAGAGGATCTATTATTTGATGATTAAATATTCTTTTTAGCAGCAAGAAATCTATCAGAGTGAAAGTATTTTTTAAAAGAATCAACTAGATCAACAGCATTATTTACTTGTTGTAAGGAGAAGAGCACCGCTTTCAGTTGACAAATCCTTGCAAGAAAGAACTTCACTCTTTTCAAAAAAAAGGCATGTGTTTCTAAATAATTGTGGTGCCAACAACAACTTAGCAACAATCCTGTCAAAAACTGCAATCTGCTGGATTACTCAAGACTCGATTCCATCCTATAATGGCACACTATACCTGTTCCTCAAAGTGACTAAAAAATTTTATAGTCAGTGATTCATAAGTCTTCTACATACAAAGGAAAATTTTGACTGACCTGCCATGTCTGATGTATTTCGCATCCTTCCAGTCGCTGATCTTTTGGTGTTTACGCGTTTCATGTTAGACTTGATAAGACTAAAGAGATACAAACATATTGATACATATTGTATATTTAACTAACAAAATTAGAACTACCGGTAATAAGAGCAGTAATATCCACAGGCGTAGGTAGGTACACTTGCAAACAACACTACAATACCTGGGAAATATAAACTGACCTGATCTACGTAGCTTTAACCGACTCCTCTACTGATGACGATCTTACTTGTCACATGTACATCTAGCTGTCTGCTTCTTGTTTTCCTGTTAATTAATGAACTATTTCAATGCCATCAGAGAGACTCAACAAAGCTGCCATTTACATTTAATTTTAAGTAGAAGTTATAATAATAATAATAACGGTTTAATGATGACATTTCTACAGAGTTGTCATGAACTAACTAAAGGTTAAAGACACTATCAATACATCACTATAATTTACAAGTAATAAACTATGTGAAAACACAAATATCTAAAAATTGAAAATAAATTGAAATCAATCTAATCTAAGCTCAGCCTTGGTTATCACATGTAACATTGAAATTGCATTAAAGTACCATTAACCATAAAACTCTATATAAATCTTATCACCACTGCTGCTATGAATTTCAAAGTCCGTAAAATTGGCCTTTTCTACAACCATGACCAAGGAATAGCAAAGAGAGAAACGAGTTGGCCCATGACATCATAAAAGGACTACAATCTTAAGCTTTGGAGAAGAGGATATGCGAACATGCAATAGTGCGATTTAAAATCATTGCACAATGCAAGGAAGGTATGCTTTTGGAGGAAGAAGCTCAGCATTGTCAAGTTATATTAAGATAAGACACTAATTTGGGATAAGCTAGAAGTCATCTGACTATTCAATTCAAATGAGCCCCAGAGACCACCAGGCATTTTTTAATAATTAGCCGAAAAATATATTGGTACTCTTGTTGTAATGCTCAAAGCCAATAGCCTGCGAACAGGATGTTGGCAAGCATTAACGAAGTGCGGGAGCCTGTAGACATTTTGTCAATGTTTAATCCATGACAGCAGAGCTCTGGCTTTTAGGCTTGGCTAAATCTACATATTACCAGATTCTGGTATCATGATCTGATTACTTAAAATTGATGATTGTTGACAACTTTGAGACAAATATTTGAAAGATCTGTAAGAAAAGGTGTTGACCCCCATGCACGACTCCTATGGTTTGTGATACATCATATTTGCCATTCTCTATTAATTTCAGTCTCTCAACCATTCTTTAGTTCACACGTTTCTGAAGTCGTGCACTTTAGTTTATGCTGTTGTAAGAGTGGAGCCCTTTGACTGTGCTTTAGCAGAATTATTTAAAAGGTAAAATGCCTAGTTTCTGGACTTTCTGCTGTTATCTGCATGTCACTTCACAGAGTTTGATACCTCTGTTATCGCCGTTCACAGGGTTGTCATGGTTACCCTACAACTCGGCTCTTGTGCACAGGGTTGTCATGGTTACCCTACGCGCTCGGTTCTTGTGCTCGAGGCTCCACTATCGTTCCAGGCACCTTGCCCAAGCTCATCTATTGTTGATGAGTTTAACATTCAATTATAATTTCTTTAGGCTAATTTGCATACCTGTCTTAAGGTCTCCAAGTATTGGCTCTTGAGGGACAAAGTTTAAATTATTCTGTAAACATGTTGCCCTTGATATTATGATGCCAGGCCTGGTTGTTTGATTAGAACTACATGTACTTGCAAGTATAGAAATCGTAGCTTCTTGACAGGCCTAAATTATTACCTCATTGACAGATTTTGTTACAGGCTAACACCAACGGCAGATAGGCAAATTAAAAACAAAGTCTACATGCTCCTACGCCCAGGCTGCAATTGCTTTACTCTCCAAAAAAATTCTTTGTTTTGTTTTCTGTCCTCACTGGGAGACCGTTTGCAAGCTATGTGGCTAAATTTAATTTACGCTAAATTTAAAGTGAAACAAGATTGTTGGTTAGGGAGTGCAGAGTGGCCGTGGTGATTTCTGCAAGGGCACCTGGATTTTACAGCACAGCTTCAGATGTCAAATTATTGCACATGTATTTCCCTGCTGGACAGATCTCTTTAAGCTTTTCTTTTTTCCGGGACAAAAAATAAGCCCGACTGTCAACATGAAGCATAAATACAGATGAGGTAACCTGAAAACACTGACCTCCAGTCCATGGACGCCAAGATTACAGACTGGGTCTCCATGCATAGCCCCTTAATAGACCACTCCAAAATTTGAATAACAATAATAAAGAAGATAACTTGAGTCATTGAAATTTCCAGTGCTACACTGTGCAAATGTAACTGACTTGGGTTCAGGCTCGGGTGCAAGTAAAGTTTTATCTTTATCAATTACCACTTTCTTTGCTATTGGCTATATAACACAGACCAGGAAGCCTCTGGGTAGCCTCAAAATTTGTGCTCCTTACCCTCCACAATTTTGTTCCACCCATTCTCCATGGCTCCAGGGCTTCACGATTTGCCAAGTAGAACTACAGATGCAAACAAGCTAAAATGACCTTCAAGCTCATTTTTAGTAGTCAGATTCAGTCACCCAAGTCATTGGCATTCCTTTTATTGCCAGAAAAAAAAAACAGTTTTTAGACATACAGCTTGTATGTAATTTCAGAAACCCACAACATTTTGCCACCACAGTGATCTACTAGGCAACTGATAAGGGAAATCTTTATTTAACAAGAAGGTCATTTAAAAGTTTACTTTTTCTTCTCCACCTACGCAAAGTAAACAGTGAGTTTTTCTACTCACTGAAGTTTCAGTCTCTAAAATGCCTGCTATCCTGAAGAAGACTGGCTTGAGAGAAGCCCAAAATTTGACTTTAGATGTCTCCATTTTGAAACTGTACCTTGCAGCCAGGCTGTGCTAACCTAGAGTGGTAGTTAAAGGTTTGTCTAAAGCCATGGCCAAAATCTCTTGGACCGAATGACGTCACAAAAACATGGCCTAGCTGCTGAGTACTGATCAATATGGTGGCCACCAATGTAGAATCCCAGCCCATAGTGGGGGTCAGTAGACAGAGGGTCAATGTTTTTGGGTTACACATGCAGATAATTTATCTCTACACTGCATGCTCCATGACATAATTGACTTGTACCGAAATTGAAAGAACCAAATAAGAATAATTGTATACATATATGTAAGATTAGCTGACAATTTTCCCACTGAACTTAAAACTTATTTGCCACTATACTGATCTCATCCTAAGCAATATGATAAGGTCGAAAAAAATTTTGCCTCTACGTATATGGTTTTTATGGAACACTGGTTAACGTTGCAAGAATAACACAAATGTAGCTAGCTGGAAGCCATCAAATCAAGTTGGCATTGGCGAAATTATTGAAAAATTATAAACTGAAACTTTCTAAGATTTTAACTGCGTTCTCGTGCGTTTGTAAAATTGGTGAGCTACTTTTACAACCGTTTTAGGTAAGCAAAAGTAGCAATATTATATATAAAGGTTTTCACTGCACTGTACGTACCGAGGATGGTCAAAGACGACACTTTGCATCTTGAAGTCGCTTTCTGGGGCTTGCTGATTTATGGCGCTTGAATAAGTGAGCGAATGTTATGTCCCTCCAGAAGTTTCCAGCAGCAAAAGTTTGGGTCCGATATCCATTTGGGAACATTTCTTGAGGGAAGAAAACCTCGTGCAGAGAAGATGAAGAAGTTTTCATTTGCAATGCAAATTCAATTGGAGTCCCAGGGTAGCCTGGCTTTCTTAGTCGGTGGAGCCTTGGCGCTAGGAAACTCGCTCTTGGGAGAAGGTATATGTTCGATATGAAGAAACTCACCAAAAATATCTCCCCTATTAACAAACAAATTGACGTCAGTTTTCCATGATTCTATGGCTCTGTTAGCCATGTTACTGACTCGATACACCTAATATATTTCGTCCTAACGTTGTTTAAGTTTTGCCTGTGGCTTAGACTGATTAGAAAACACTACCAGATATGGTGCAGTAAGTCGTGGCGTTATGCAGCAAAGTACTGGAATATGCTACCTCGTGACATTCGTTCCATGGCAGCTGGCTCAAAAGACTTTTTGAGAAAGATTCGGCAAACTGATTTTCATGTTTAATACTATTGTATCGCTTTTAGCTCGGGTTTTTTTTTTGTTTGTTTTTTTTTAGTGATTTTTTATTAGCTTAACGCAAATACCTTTTTTAAGCTCCTATAATGTTGTACATTACCTAATTTAAATCGTGGAGCACCTGGAAACTAGCGAACAGCTAAGTGTGTACTTGTCCACTGACGTTAAATAATTAAGTATGTCTATGTCTATCGGAAAATGATGTTAGCAGGACTCGACCGAGATTCCTTGCTGGTTTCACTGTTTGAAGAGGCCTGTGCGCCACTGATAAAGTACCAGGTACAATTTATTTTGTTAATGGCTCTGAACATCTACAGCAGGACCTCAGCAACCCGCTTCTAACTAAGGAGATACCGTTCTTAAAAGACCTTACATAGTAAAAACTAGCGCATTATTTATATAGCGTATTTACGTTATTTCGACTCTTGACTTGTAAGACAAGCGTCGTTAAAAATTGCTAACGAAGTTCAGCTTGCACTTGAATTTCCAATTACAAAGCGATACTGGTGGCAAAGCTTAAAACGTCTCCACCATCTCAGTGTCTGTAAAACTGGTTAACTTCGCAACTTCCCTCAGACATATATTGGTGAGCCGTTTGGTTTTAAATGTAAGAATTCAAACAGATCGAAAGTTCAGTGATGTTGAATATTAAGCACATTTGTACAAAAGAGTGTTAATTCTCCGAGTGAAATTGGTCCAAGCACCTGCTAACTAGTTGCCATTAGTTACTATGGAAACCCATCGCCATCCTAAGTGTACTATTGTTAACCTTCATGTTTCTTCAAAACAGTCCACAATTTAATTCGGTTTTCGAAGTTTTAGAGTCAAACATTGTTATGTTTAGTCGCAACACCTGGATTTAAATAAAAACGTCGAGGATTACGTGGTTTAAGCTTTTTTTGCTAAAGTTGAAACAGAAGGTTTCAAATTTTAATCAGTTATCGCCCGAGATCATTACTTAAGGTAAGTGATACATGTTCAAGTCCGTCTATGTTTCTGAAATTTAGTGAAGTAACATCGCATATAATTACAAGGTCCATGAATGAATTTAATGTCTGGGGCTACTGAAGTTTCCAAATCGTAACGGAAAATCATCGGTTCATGAATCTTCGCAATTTCATATTCGTTGAGTTTACGTGTACAAGAAACTGGGATACATTGGGAAGTCTCTTAGGGATTTAATGAAGTGATTTAAGGGCAGATTTAGGTCAGTTATCGGCAAGGATATAAGCCCAAACACATTACATCCAGTCTAGTGCACCAAGCGCCTGCGAGTCTGCAAAGCGTTTTAAAGTAATTTACATTTTTGTTTCGCGCTTAATAATTTTAAACATGAAAAGGAAAACTGTAAAACTGTAACATTTCGTTTTATAATTCATCGTGGTAAGAGGGCTAAGTTTTGGGAAATCTTTGATGAAATATCTAAATATTGCTTTTCACGTGTCAATATAGTCTGAAAAAATTGATTCTCTAGCTAAGTAAGCATATTTTCATAAATTGACAACAGGTAAGCTAAACTCTTTTG
>Ga0126337_10001333_pt1 | contig 14747 bp, 4 predicted proteins | sample DipCmetagenome_FD_92527 | JGI IMG/M metagenome (GOLD analysis project Ga0126337, IMG submission 92527) | Coral microbial communities from La Bocana,Puerto Morelos, Mexico - Diploria C A metagenome | ecosystem: Host-associated > Invertebrates > Cnidaria > Coral | place: La Bocana,Puerto Morelos... | reverse complement strand
TCTCAGCAGTGCGATTTATTCCCAAATCGCACTATTTTTTGCTCTAAATCGCATCTTTTTCTCAGCCAATGAGAATGAGACAGTAAAACAAAACAACCAATAAGATTTCAAGGTGTTTTTAAACTAACCAAACACATTGCAGGAAAATGAAAGACAAAAAGGCCATTGTTTGGCAAATTTGGCATTTTTTTGTTGTTCTTGACTGGTAGTTCTTGTATTTAGGCTATTAAATTGTGTGATTTCAAAATGAATGTAATAAAGTGGCAATTGAACTTCGGGTCGTGCAATTTTGGTCTGAAATCATACTTGTGATTTTGAAATCACGCGTATGATTTCAGACCAAATTGCACTCCACTCAGTTCAATTACCATTATAAAGAAAACTACAAAAAGGTTGTTCATTTCAAAATTTTTCTATAACTAGAAAATCCAGGCCTTTGCCCTGTCTGATAAACACAAAAATAGCAATTTTAAAGTAACCTATTGTATAGACAAAATGAAGGGAACTCATTGGTTGCAATGCACAGCAAAGAATTGTTACTGGTTTAGGGAAATCACACCACTGACAAACTTGAATATCGGTTGTTCTGGAATAGAAAACTGACTGTGAAGCAGAATCAAACTGTGAAATCTACAACTGAAATCACAACTTGGGGTTGTGGTCAACATTGACAAGTTGAAGGCCATTAGGGGTAGTGTTAGGGTTTGAGCTTTGAATGAAAGGTGTGGTGTTCACGTTGTAAATATTTGAGTCCTCTCTCGGCTGGTTGATAATTCTGAAGTGCATCTGAGATGATAATGATGATGATGATGTTGATAATGATGATGATGATGATAATAATAACAATAACAATAATAATAATAATTTTATCTAACATGGGTTAACACTTTGCAACGAAAAACTGAAAACACCTGTGGCTCTCACCTAAATTACAAAACTAAAAAGTTATAATTAATAAAAACATCTATAATAAAAAGGTTTACCCCCTTCCGTTTTTCTGTTGTATTTGGGGCAGCATAGTGTAGTATGACCATAGTGCAACAATCTTACTGATACATCACTTACAAGAGCTAACTTATTGCATATTCTGGGCATTTCCTGTTTAGACATTTAAAGATAGCTGTGATACTGACTGCAATGAGCTTTAGTGAGCTATACATGTATTTTGGGCACTACTGTCCTCAAACGAACTGAAACATTTCTATCAGAAAGCAATGTTACATGCTCATTTTAATAACTGCTAAGTTATGTAATGTTTCTTTCCGGGTACCAATCTGTGTAAACAATTATTTTTGACTGAGCAAAGTTAAAGTTTTTAAACAAATTAACCTCATAAGCATTTTGCTTACTGGGTTTGTTAAACTCAGAGCAAAGCAATGGTTTATCAAATGGTTTTTCAATTTCAAGACCCATTTTGTGCTCTGTTTAGAGACTGCTCAAGTGTTTTTCTAGGCCATTTTCTTCAAAGAAACACGTTTTTCTTTCTTCTCCCTGCTTGTTGTTTACAACTTAATTAACTATTCAGAGCCTAGATGAGACTTTTATTAAATTTTCCCTAGCCAAGTAATTCTCAAAATTCTCTGCCATTATAAAGAACAGAGGGAAAATGTTTCTAACTATTGCATAATCTAATATGTTTCTGTCTTCCAAGAACCAATCAAAATGCAAGCATAATTTGACTTATTATATAATCAATAATTAGTTATGTTTGGTATGTAATGCAGTAATGAAAACAAAAATTTTATCATGCAAAAAAAATAGTTTAAATTAATTATGAGAATGGCTGCATGAATATACTGTATTTATAAAGAAGCGAATCCCACCAGACAAAATGCTTAAGGAGGCTGGCAACAGTTTCCAGCACTATTTTAACAGCTACACTTTGAACAATGAATACTACCACTGTTTAACAAGTGATGCCACAGTAATGGCATCATACAAATATTAATGCCAAATCATTGGTAAACAAGTTGTGGTCATCCTTTTTATATAACAGGTTACCACAGCAACAATATGACCTGCTAAAAAAAAACCTTAGTTTTAGATTTAAGAGCTTATAACAAAAACAAAAGTAAAAACAAGATCGATGACCCCAATTTTTTATCATTGAATTGTAATAAGCATGTTTAAGATGCAATGTTTTTTTTAAATTTTAAACTGATTCTGTGGTGTGGGTACAGAGTCACCTTAACTTTACGGTTACTCTGAACCCATAAATAGACTTTGAAGACAAGAGTGGCATCTTTCACATGCATATCAAGACCTGAAGCCTAAACACAATATATCATTAATTATTTTCAGCAAGGACTTGAAATTTGGATTCTAACATTTATCGTAAGGCCTTTTTTAAAACAAGGTTTGAATTTATCCTTGGCAACTTTACTAAAAACAGTAATTGAAGCACATCATGCAACCATCTGTACAATCCCAAAGTTATTTACAGTACACCAAATTTGAGTCAAGTGCAAGCTTGCATAAAGAAGGCACCATTTTATGATACTAGTAAGTGAGAGTTATTATGTTAGAATCTATGGGAATTGTGATCCCCAGCAGGGTTTACTCTTCACACATACATGTACCACTGTTATAAAATTTGCTTTTTTTATACTTATCTACAATATTTCATGACAAATGGATTGCTTTGAATTCCTTTAACAATAAAGCTTATGCCTATGATCTTTATTTCATAGTTTGTAAGAAAGTCACTGGTTTAGACTCTGTTCCATTTGAAAGCTGCTGTAGTAAAATGTTGACGACAGGAATCGAGCAGCAAAATCTAAAAAGCACTTGGTTTCCTGTCGATTTACATGTTAACTATCCAATGCAGTCACCTACTGAGGAGTTATCAGATAGTGTTTCCGTAATTGTTATTCACAATGTTATAGTGAAGCTGCATGCGACTCAGTTAGGTAAACTTAAACCACCTTTATAAAGCCAAAGCTTCCTGTTAAATGGGTAGGCAGCTTGTTGCACAGGCTTGCAACAATCCTTTCAAGACTCAAAGCATTCCTGCTGTGACTCGTGCAGCAGAAGAACTCTGGATAATATTTTCAAGAGCAGATTTTCCTTGTGTTCTTATCGACAAGACTGTTTTGTACCGTACCTTTCACCCAGTCATGTAAAATATCTAAATTCTCAAAACTTTCCACCATTTTAAAACACAGAGGGAATAGCTTTGTAATGATGACTTCAATTGTGCATCTGTCCTCTAATAGATCATAGGCAAAACCCAATCAAAATGCCAGAATAACTTGGGTCATTTCATAATAAAGCAATAGACCACAAGTTTCTATGGTTTATAGGCTGACAAACCACGCGGGATGTTGGAAGAACCCGAGAAGAATTTGTAAATCATGAGCCGCAGGTGAGTGATTTACGAATTCTTCGAGTGTTCTTCTAACATCACAAGTGGTTTATCAGCCTATAAACCATAGAAACTTGTGGTCTATTGCTTTTATATAATAATTCAGAAGACGTGCGAAATTTGCATGGGTTTACCGGCACAATAAACCATGGCTGATTGACCAATCAGAGCGCACGTATTAATTTAATTATCGTATAAAAAGCAATAGATCACAAGTTTTTATGGTTTATAGGCTGATAAACCACTTGTGATGTTGTAAGAACACTCGAAGAATTTGTAACCACTCACTTGTGGCTTGTGATTTAAAAATTCTTCTCATGTTCTTCCAACGTGGTTTATTAGCCTATAGACCATAGAAACTTGTGGTCTATTGCTTAAATATAAGACATGCGAAATTTCCATGGGTTAATGGCACGTTAAACCATAGCTGATTGACCAATCAGAGCGCGCGCCATAATTTAATTATGGTATAAAATACAATGAAGCTATGCTTTAGGCGGTGCATCATCGAGTTATGATCCACTTGGGAAGTTTGGAGAGCACCTCAGCTGCGCCTCGACCGACTAATTTACGCTTCATTCGTCCTCTCCAAACTTACCACTTTCATAACTCGATGGTGTATGATAAAGCATGAATCAAGTAAACTTGTCTGCTAAAAGGATGAGTACTGTAAAAGTGATCTTCCCTCCAGTAGAAGCTTAGTAAATTGTACTTACATAACTCGGCAATCGCGCCACTCTCGAAAAGCAAAGTGTTGGGTCTTCCTTTGGCTTCCAGTAGAACAGAAACAGGATCTCTGTCTATTTTACTGTAGCAAACAAAAGACTTTCCAATAAGCATCACTGCTCAGCGTCAGAGATCAGAATGTTCTGGTGAAGCGAGGCCGGAAAAATATTCAATTCAACACCTCCGCCATATTGTTTACAAAATACCGCAAACCTTAATTATTGCAGACTAGACAAGCGTGACCATTTTTGTGTGGCTTACACGAAAACCCATCCGCCGACTTGATTGGTACAGCGGGGAAAAAATCCGGCCCATGTACCGGTCGCGCGCGAGTGCTTAGGCAATCAAATTCAATGATTTAGGATTCCGGCCCGATCAGATGCTTGAAAAAAAAATAAATGTATAACGAATCCTACAATCTGATTGGTTCTTAGCGCGGTCCGGATTTTCCTATCTCTGATCACGGTCATAGTAACGTTTACGTGAGTTCTTTTCCGTGAGTTTTTTTTCGTTTGAGAGCTTGGAAAAAAATAAATAAGTTATTTGCCGGCTTAGGGTCGGTCTGTATAGTGGAAAACTGTGACCTCGGACCTTTCAGCCGGCAAATAACATATATATCTTTCTCCGCAGTTCAAATGTAGGATAAATATAGTTCAAATATAGGATATTTCATATATTCATTTCCAATTTTAGTTTCTGTTGCTTTGACACTAAATTTCTCTATGTAAAATAAATATGGCCCAATTCTCAATGTAGAAAAAGAAACAATCATGGGAAACGTAAATTAAGCCAGTAATCGTGACTGTAATCATGGTACTATAATAAGGATTTATCAAACAAGATGCTGTTACCCCTAAATGAACATGGAGACCCTTCATTTTTATTTCAAAATTGAAGTGGAATGACTTTAACTTTAAAATTTTAGTCTCCTTCATTTTCGAAGATAATTTAGATTTTAAGCCACACATGTACGCATTGCAGACCTATTTTTCTTATCGATGTATTCATTTGCCGGTTACCAAGAAATACTATTTAACCTTTGCAAGCTTTAACAAGATAGTTTGTTTTAAGAAAATCAAATTTCCGTGGGGCAACTATCAGCCGATAGTTCCTCGACAGAAACACTCTCTTGTTTAAATAGTGTTACGTTCCTCCGCCAAAAATACCGTCCGTGAAAATTTTGCTGTGATTAAGCATATCGAAAATAAACAATTGAAATTGTATTAAGTGGGTTTTTTCTTGGAACTATCAGTATAATAGTTACCTCTTGGAAATTTGATAGTTTCTTAAAACTAGCATATTCGAGGAACTATCGGCTGATAGTTGCCTAGCGGAAATCTGATGTTCTTAAAACAAATATTTGTCCGAAAAGCGAAGCTTCGAGGGCAAATATATTAGTTTTAAGGGCCTCAAATTTCCAAGAGACAATTATCAAACCGATAGTTCCTAGATGTAAATATTGTTCAGCACTAAATTTTCGCTTGCTTAACATCATCTGAACCGGTCTGGACTGAATTGCTTTCCACATACTGATTACTTTGTTTCTTGTCCATTATTAAGCAAAAGGTGTGCTTTTTTGTTACTGGATTATAAGAATTTCTTTTATAGTACCATTAGATGGACTTGTGCTTGGTGGTCCCAACTGTTCAACTCCTTCGCGTTTTGTAAATAGCCAACTGGTCGGCAACTTCCAGCCAGTTACTAGGAGTTTTAACAAGTTTCGCATATAATTAATTAACAATATTTGTTTGCTTGTTTCAGTGTATTTGTACAGTGGTGCTAAACACTTTTAGTTTTATATGGTCAGTTAACAAACTAATCTGTTGAAATCAACAGACTAATCTGTAAGATGGGCCGTCAACAGGCTAATTTATATGACAACTACATCGAAATCGGCATAATGCACTTTTTGCCTCACTGCTCAAGCAGTTTAAAGCCTGGGTCAAGGATGTATATTAGAATTATGCTGGGCAGCCATATCTCTTGTAACAATTTGTCTTGCCAAGCTGTACTTTTCTCTGATTATAAAACTCGACGTCCTGCCTTTCCTTAACATATATTTTTTTCGTCACGTAACGTGTTCAGTCATCATTTTGTTAAAATTTGGTAAATCGGTGAATTGGTGGCGGATTTTCAATCTATTGATCAATAAAATATTTCTAAGCGTTTTCAATGCAAATTTAAATTATCCTTGCTACGTTTGGAATGATCTTCCTTGATTTCCTTTCTAGAAGATATCAATGCTAAAAAGTCGAATATTATTGAAAAAACCAACCTTTGGCCCTGTAGAAAATGGTCTGAGAAAAGAGGGGGGACGGTCATTGGAAACGTGTTTTGTAAAATGATACTGCCTAAAACCACCACCAATTCCTAAAATAATGAAGCACCAATTCTCAGGACGTTAAAATCTAACTTTGTAATAAAATTGTTTCCATTGCCCTCAGAAGTACTGATAAGACCAGTAAAAGCCTTTGAATGATTGTCATGTGCGCCACATTCTTAAGAACGTTTTTCAATGCCCCTGGAATTGCTTTCGGGTTTTTATTATGTCTTGGTTTAGTTGTACTTTTTCCAGTGGCCTTTATTCAAGACTATAATGAGTTTTTTCAAAGATCTTGAAATCATGACGTTGTTTAATAAACGAAGGGCGCCGAATAATAAACGTCAGATTGTAGAAAACGTTGTGTGAGGAGGCCGCGTTTTGAAATAAACGCCTCCAACGCTTATAGAGAGAATACGTCAGTATAGCAAAACGATAAGGGCGGAACGTGAGATTTCGATTTTCGCTTATCAAATAATGATAACATTGTGTCGATTTAGAAATTTAGATTTAAAAATGTAAATAATTAAGGGCCCATTGCATTAGATTATTTAACAAAAAACATGGCTTATTCAAAGACTACATGATGTAGTCTTTAAATGAGCCATGGGCACGTTCACCAGCCCTCGGGCTTACACAGTGTGGCTACATCAAAATTATCCAGGATATTAGAAGATCACTGTTTTATTTATGAATCAAAGATATCTACAACTAAAAGGACCTAGTTACAACTATATTTCACATTTATAAAGTCTTTTGGGGATTAAAAGCTATTTACATCAGTTGCAATAAGACAGTTATAGCCTCGTGTCAAAATATGTTAGAAGAGAGTATATCCAAGAATTTTTCACTTTTTCTACAAACTCAACTAAGAAAATCCTTTTCACGGCCGTTTCTACGTATACGGAAGAAAAAATATGCTTGCTTGCCATAAGAAAAACTTTTTATGCACTTGGGCCAAAAACACTTCTAAATGAGTTAAAAATGACAAAAACTATCAAAAGATTCTTAAAACTAATAACTTTTAGAAATGTCATTTATTGTCAGCAAAAAAGGATAATAATTTCGCAACTGCTACTAAGCAGCCTGCTGACTAAGACGTTAATTGTCTGATACTCAATTCCCCAAAACTAAGACTGGACATTTCATTACACACCGTCCTACCCACATACACGTATCCACCCCATCACTTACGTGTCTACGTATATTGTCATCACTAAAAAGCTCCATAACTGACTATTTACAAAAACATGGAGGGAACCACGGTGTCAATAGACTGCATGGACACCATATTGTCGATTCCTTTTTCCTGTCCCAGGGGAGGATTCTTTTGAAGGTTCTCTTTGCAACACCCACAGAAAATCCGCCTCACCCCGTTCCTAAAATCTTTCACGCGCAAAGCATACACGATAGGATTTACGATTGAATTAAAGTAGTGAAGAAGCTTGGTGGAATATACTGCATGGTAGAGGCAAGCAAAATCATTTTCTGCACACGAAAGCTTTGCTTGGGGATTCATATGAAAGATATAATTGATAACTTTGAATGGCAACCAAGTAACTATGAAAATCACGGTCAATATTAAAAGTGTGACTGCCATTCTTTTCTCAAAATCATCGCTCTTATCGCGCGAACTACTTGTAAGCAAAATGACTGCGATTATACCATAAGCGATCACAAGTGTAAACATGGAAAGAGCAAGCAAAACCATAATGAACCAAAATACTCCTCCATTGCTGGCGGCGCCTACATGATCTTCACGAAGAAAGGATAAAATGCCCAGGAGCAGTGACAGAGCCCAAATTGAAGCGATGACGATGTAATAAGCCCAAGTTTTCACATTTCCATGATTAAGTGGTGACAATGCAGCGTAAAGCCTTTCTAAGGCGATGGCAACCAGGAAGAAAATCGAGGCGTACGAGCAGAAGATCTCTATAGCAGTCTGCGTGTGTATCACGTGACTATCCAATTCCCACCATTTGGCAACTGCACCGCCGATCACATGAATGTACATCGGAACTGCTACCGCACCTATGAGAAGATCAGCTACAGCTAAGCTAATAAGGAGAAGATAGGTTTTCTTGTGGAGGGACTTGGTAGTTGCAAAAGCAGCTATGACGAGGAGATTACCAAGGATGATTGCCGCTGACTCAATGCCATAGACGATGCACCAGGCTCGGTTCTCACCCTCTGTGATAAGTTTTGGCGCTGGCTGAGACATTGTCTTAATTTCTCTGCTTTTGAGTGTCAGTTACCTAAAAAAGAATATGAAAATTAACTGAAATATAGACAGACGGACAGGTGCACTGACTGACTGAATGACTAAGAACGGATAGACTGACCAATCAGTTTCAACGGCATTAACTGATAACACCATCAACGAACGCTCTCATAGGTTTAAAAAGCCTTTATCAGTATCTTATCTATTTAAAAACAACATCGGCCTGGGACGCTGAAGGCTAGTGCTAGTCTAGGCAGCCCAGTCTATCATAATGTAAAAACTTACGTGCTAATCATCTACGAGTGCTTACGAATCATGATGAATGCATTGGCTATCATCAGCCTTTTTCTTTTTTAGATCGTTAAAGAACATTCTTTTCTCGCGAAACATAAGGGAAATTTCTCAACAGCTCCAACACAAAATAGAAGATCTCACGTGGTGTAGGTTTTTATTGAAGGAATTTAGACGCTCTTGTAAAACAAAACACTGTTAATGCAGTTGAATGCGATCCATACAGTTCACGCAACTAAGCGTAAAACGTGATGTTAAGCTTTATCATAAACGTGATGTTAAGCTTTATCATAAAGCAATAAAACCGCTGGACCTGGAAAGTGACGGGAGAATTCGATTAGGCAGAAACGCTTGCCTCTCGCAGATCATTCACACGCCTACCTCGCGTACTTTATAACAGAAGAACGCTGGGTCGACCTGGGTCGGAAAAGCATATAGTTTCTTTATTCGAAAAAAAATGTCTTCCGTTTCTCCTAAATTGACCGAAAAATAGTGTTGAAGTTTATCCCCATGTAGTAAGCTGATGCTTCAGTCAGATTCGCATGTATTCATCTGCAGAATAGTTCTTCTAAACACTTCATACACCTATGGGGGAGAAGCTGGCTGAAATTAACCGAGTTATATATTATGTATCATTTCTTTGTCTCTTGGACACCTGCCTCAGGCTGTTCAAAATGCGGAAAACGCAAAACACCACCGAGACCTTTCTAAATCAAAAGTTTCGAAAGTCGAGTTTTGATCGGTGACCTCGTAATAAGTTGTAACCCTCGTGCATAATTAGAATTTAAAAAGATGACTCAGGTTGTACTCTGTGAGTAAATTAAGTTACTGATTGGTTTGTTATAAGACATTGATTCATTGAAAAAAAACATCTGTCAATCATTCTAATAAAAGCCACGATGAATGGCCTGTTGTCTAAAGTTTATAAACACAAGTCATAAGTACAATTAGATTATGCTAATTTAGACATGCAGCTTGCTCGCCACCGATAGAAGAACCGCTTCACGGATTAGATGTGGTCATCTCAGTCTCATAGCATAGTTCCGTAGTTTGTCAGTGAGTAGATACAACTGAGGCTAAGCAATTTCACTTTGAACTTGCTCTCTTCTACGGAAGCAAAAAATGCCGGTTACAAACATGCCAGTATAGAGGACGAAGTAATGAATTCATGGCGTGCAAACGATTAATATTGGGCAATAAAAGTAAATGAGCTCATTGTGTGTACCGATCGCGCACTTCCTTCGCAAGTTGCATATACTAATAACGAAACTACACAGTCATTTTGGAACTCGTGTTAAGACTCCGTTAAACCTATTTTTTCTAGTTCATCCATGCTTCAAGCGCATTTGAAAGAGATTTCTACATCTCAGTACAGCTTTTATTCAAAATTTCAAAACTCTATGAAGGAAAGGTTTGCAAATAAAAATATCAAAATAAATTTGACTCTTTATCAAAAAGCAGTAAGTAAGGCTAAGGTATTACTGTTCGGCGAAACTTCTATTCCCAGTAATTGAGGGCAAAGCTTAGGTACTGAACCACTTAACTGCACTTAATTGGCGTCAGCTGTATAAATACTCAACATTCCTTTTGGAATTATGCAGAATTCATGATCTATTAAACCGTGTCAGTAATGCCCGAAAGTTAACAGAATGAACAAAATGACTTGACTCAGCTTTTCGCGGAGTTTTGAGGATGTTTCTTTGGTAATTTCAAGGCCGGTAAAAACTGTGTTCGTGTACACTCTGCTAAACAGGTTTCGTTTTGGGTCATGTGGACAAAGTTGTTTACACACTTTTTGATCCTGCAAATAAGTCACAAGGTTCCTCAGATATTTTTTCGTTAAACTCTAAAAACGTTCTTTAACCCGCTGGAAGTCCATTAAGAGCACTGCATTGAAAGTTAAGTCAAATAACTTTCAATTGCTTTAGTGGAATGGAGCAGAGATTAAGCCATTTACAATTTCCAAATTTACATTTCTAAGAGCTGAAACTTTCCTATACAATCCTTATACCAGCAGAAACTCGAAATTTCAACACTGTATGAAGGGAAAGGTTTGTTTTACATTATTTCGAAAACTGCAACTCAGCGTGCCAAGCTACCAATGCAATATCGTGCCCGAGCCAAGCTGCCAGTTTATTGTATGTATGGAATATAATGAGCGGGATGAAAATTAAATGACGGTCGTCAACATTAAGAACAAGATTGTTGAACAGACAACAGTGCTGTTCAGAAGACTTTCACTGAAAGGCGTTCTGATAATTTACAACGTCTGTTAACTCTCTACGCTGGTGCTGGTAAGAAGTATTGAAAAACTTACAATGTTGATGCGGAGAACGATGTTTCCAACAGCTGACCGTTCGCTTCCTTTTGTAGAACGTTCTAATCGATGCTGTAAAGACAAATGAAAAGGTTTGCGATTTCGAGCTTCGTCGGTAAATCAAATATTAACTGCGTAACGCAGCTCGGGCTCGCTGAACACTGATTAGCTCAACGATATAGAGCTGGGTAACACTAAAATAGCCCACCTTTTTATCAAATCTTCGATTTTTCTTTTTCAACCAAGTCCTTGAATGAAAAGTTCACGAGATTCTTGTTTCAGCATTAAGTTCTGCCTAAACAGTTAAAATATCATTGGCACGCAAAATCTTACTTGCAGATTTACTCAAATATCTCAGTCATTATACACGAGTCACTGCGCAAGCGACGCACATCATAAATATACTAAAAGTGTACCAAGCCTTCAAGCTGTATTTAATCCTTTGTTTGATGAAAGACTTAAGAGTAAAATAGACTGGAACATAACGAAACCTGTGCTTATTCGTTATCGGTAAGCACTTTGTATCTCAGTGAAGGTATTTTGCTTCTGCGAAATGTTATCCTCATATCATTCAAGTACGTGATCATTTGAAACTTATGCAAAAAACCCTGCGGTCAAATGAACATCTCTTATCAAACTATAAGTGAGAAAAAGAAAAAGTAAGAAGACATGTTCCACTAGCTATGGGGGTGTATAATAAGATGAAGTAATGGTTACATCTAAATATATCGGGATAAAATGCTAAATAACTATAATTCATACAGTCTCTAATTTTACAAAATGGAAATGGCAGCATTTGTTCCACATCTTTGGCCACATATGCTAATGACGGTGATGGTCTTCGTTTTGATAATATGAAAACTGAGTCCAGAAGTCCGTTCACTTAAACTAGTTGTCGAGAAGTTTTATTCGAGAGGTTATAGGAGGTAGGATAAGATCCAAAATGTTTGAAATGGAGTGATTTGTAAGGTAAAGACGGTTCTATTTTTAATAAAAGAAATGCGAGGTGGTATGAATACTGAATAAACCTAACTCGCTTCAGATGTTGTGTTGCTGTGTTTCTCCTGATCTTTCCAGGCGAATTTGTGGCCATTAAAGTGGTTTTTAGTTTCAAGGGCTCCTGCAGAGGAGCTTTTCAGCTTTTCAACATTTTGAAAAAGATCACTCGTGCAAATTAATTCCAAATTGAACTCAAAACCATATGATTGCCTACACTTACCTCACTGACTGCCAATAACATTTGTAACCTGCATTAATTAATAAAATGATGATGATGATGATGACTGCAAATAAATACATGAATATCATATAATTTCACAGCTGCTAAAGTTGTGTACATAACTGCGATGATCAACTATATTTTAATATCATGATTTTTATTATTATTTTACTGGGACCGAGACTTTTTGAACATGACGGTCGGCGTTATTGTTATTTGACATCTTGTTTCCCTTCACGTACCACGGTTTTTAGGTTGGCCCTTGAAGTGCTATTTTTACATATATTTAAGTTGGCAAAATTTCGTTCAGTTTGTAGTTTCCATTTAATTGACATTCACACCATTAGTGCTTAAGTGTCAGTATCTACATACAATTGTATAACTGTATAATCAGAGCCAATCACGAGGCTAATGGACTTTTCATATTTTTATTTTATTTCCTTTTTGCTCTTCTAAAATGCAGTGACAAAGCAAATCCTCCATCATGTTCCGCATTATTTTTGTCATTCTATGGAGCTCTAACAGTTCTTATCCATCAAGATTTCAAGGTCGAAACGTATCTATATTTCAGCTGAATTGAGGAAAAATAGAAACACTTTTCGTGGATATCATCCTGAACTCGCTTTCCTGCAACAGAATTTGTTCTCAATTAAAAAAAGAGATGAGATGTGAACTTCCGGAATAAACCATTTAGTGTCGTCATTGGAGTGGCGATCGAAATGAAATTAAGCACATGACACTTCTCTAATTCAAGGCAAAAATGAACAATTGACGCTAGATTACAGAGTAACAACAAGGCTGAATTTAGGAAATGAAGGAAATGAGTTTCGGGATTCTCAATGGTTCTATTGTTATTGCTCCTTCGCTTTTAAGCAAAGAGAACCTCTGATAACCAATCAGATTGTAAACATTACTGTAATTGCTTTCAAATGTATTTATTCTTAAGCAAATGTTCATACTCGTGGCTTATACCAGAGGAGCAGATGGCGAAAACAGCGGCCATTGTCCTATGTTATATTGCTTTGATGCGCATTCAACATAAGTAGCTTGGAAAATCGACCGTGGAAATGATGTAGATTGATTGAGGTGAGGTGAATGTTGAGTGACACAATCAGTTTTGTGAATTAAACGTTATCAGTAGGAAATTGTCACGTTTTTGAAATTGAAATCTGTGATTGAAGAACGTTGCCATTGTCATTTTTCCTTTGCTACCAATTTATTTATCTTTAATTTCACTCAAAGAATTGACTTAATAACCTTCATCTATTGGTTACTCTGGGCTTGAAATTGGAGAACTTCTTTGTCTGACAAATTCTAATTGTTTTTATTTTTCCTTGATTCCAAGCTTGTTAAAATTACTTTGAACTCGTGTGGCTACCACAACACTAATTTGCATTTTTGAGATACCACACACATAATGTGTTCCTGTGCTTCACCATGCTTTGCGCTCGACTAGCCATGACTAGCAGAACTCATCTGACGGGATCAAGAATAATCTTGGTAAGCGAAACTTAAGATGAGGGAAAAGCTTAAAATAGTTTCTCCGCAATGACGTTTAACGTTTAACATCGAGGTACACTGTATCGTATTCGCACCTGGTAGAGTATTTTCAGTTCTGAAGTACAAATTTTATCATAAGAGTGAAAACTATAATGATTTTAATTCTGTGCAGTTTTTCTCGGAATATTCTATAACTGAAATTTTGTTTCAACGCTCATGAATCTAATCCGAAATTAATGTTGATATTATATTAGTTTACTAATATACTGTTATCGATATATACCGAACATCGCAGATCTCGCATTATGTGAATAACTTCAGGTAATGAATGAGAAGATCATTGATTTTCCTATTTATAGTTATGTTATAAGTCTAAGTGACGGCGTTTCTTTGGCTCGGACAGAAGACCACGGAAGCATCTTTCGCTCCAAATATCCCCTGCAGTTTTTAAATTAAAATCTCCTTAGCTTTGCCATCGGTAAAATTTCAAATATCTCTCACTGCGCGACTAAATTAGTAACATAACTTTATTTTCACTACAACATAGCATTGTTTAAATCTTCAAGCTGAGGTATTGAAGAATTAATTGTAAAGTGTTCTTAACTTCGCCCAATAACCCTTCCAGACGTGAGTTATGAGCACCTTTTGTAAACCTCCAGCACAGTCAGAGGGCCCTGAAGGGGGGTATAAATCCCATTTTCCCAGCCCAAATTTTGCCCAAATCCCATTTCCCAGCCTATTGTTTTTCCAAATTTTAAAAATCCCAGTCCCAGTTCTATTGTTTTTCTG
>Ga0126337_10001331_pt1 | contig 14750 bp, 9 predicted proteins | sample DipCmetagenome_FD_92527 | JGI IMG/M metagenome (GOLD analysis project Ga0126337, IMG submission 92527) | Coral microbial communities from La Bocana,Puerto Morelos, Mexico - Diploria C A metagenome | ecosystem: Host-associated > Invertebrates > Cnidaria > Coral | place: La Bocana,Puerto Morelos... | reverse complement strand
TAAAAATGATACGTAAAATGGATTAGCCAATAGGAAACGCGAACGATGAAAACTCACTAGTGAAAAAACGTCGTTCGTCCAATCACAAACGCGAACGACAAAAACTCACTAGTGAACAACATCTCGATTGACTTATAAGCCTCAGTCAGGTTTATGTCAACTGAAAAATGTTTATAAAAGTTGTGAAAGTATTAACTGACGTTTTATTTCTTGTGTTACTTCATTAATTATTAAATTTTAAAAGAGAGAATGATGTTTTAGTTTTTTCTAGTTTTACACCCATACATCGCGGTTGAAAGGGTTCCCTAGGCACGCGCGTAAGATTGACAAAAATTGGCTTTTCAACAATCTCGGTATCTATAAAATAAACAAATTACACCATGGAAAATGCTTTGTACGAAAAAAACTCGTACGCGCGCATTTTCCATGGATTAAACTCTATAAGCCCCTAGCGTTCACAGTATGCAAACTTGAGCTTCGCGGGAAAGCGATAGTATTACAGTCACGTTCAGGGCGCACACGGTTTAACCGTGGTCAACTATGGGAAAAACAAAGGGGAAGCGACGTGATTCGCCAAAACAAAAGCAAACCAAGGAGTAAGTGTCGCAGTGGGGGTTCAAGGAGGCACACGAAGCCGCGGTCAACAAAGGACAAAACGAAATGAAAAAAACGTACTTCCTCAAAACAAGAACAAACCGAGGACTCGTTTCGGACAATAAAGAATCCGACGATGAAGAATAATCCGGGCTCGGGCTTGGAAGTCGCTCTCTCGTATCAGTTTTTTTCTTGGGAGCTTTCTTAGCTCCCATTATTTTTCTTACTGACTGCTGACACATCCAGAGATAAAGCACTAGCTACTTCGCTATCTGAGAGTTGATTGAACCATGAGCCCTTGTGACTTTCGGCGAGATCATGCCCTCTATGAAAATGAAATTCATCGATTTTCTTCTTGTTTGGCCCTAGCTTTGTTTTTCTTTTTATCCAAGGACTTTTCTCCGTTCTGGAGCGTTTCATAACGACGAAATGAATTGCTTTCGAAAGCGTGACCACAGTTATTGAGTGTAAACAAAAAATGTTATGGAGCTGAAATAGGGTTTTTGCCGCGAAAAGTCGCCGGGGAGACAATGACTTTTCAAATTATGATGATTATGACACCTTGGCGGTTTATTAACTTTTATTAAAAAATATCTTTTTCTCAATAACTCGCGCGCGTTTTAATGTTCTACTTACATTTTTTCGGGAAATGATGCCTTAAATGACGAACTTTAATTTTCTTGACCAAAAAAATGCGACCAATGTAGCCCCACGAAGGTTTAAAGTAACCTTAATGCCTTACACCAAATCTTGCAAAGTTTCAAACTAAATTGAAACTTGTTTTAATGCCATCTCACTGAAATTAGATAGAACGTGATGTTTCTATGGCCAGAGTATTTTTAAGGGGCGCTTTTCAAAATTTGGAAACTTCCGTTTCTAACCAACATATAGACTGTCGCTTTCCGCTTTATTGAGTCATTCTTAGTGATTCTCTGATGTTTTAGAAATGTTTACTAATCGAAGCTGGTATCGTACCTGTCAGATTATGCTACGAAGTTACGAAGAAATGCATAGGCTGCATGGAATTTATAGTCCGAGTCGAGAAAAAAGATTACCTTGTGTTGGGCATATTTTGGAGGCACATGCTCGTGTTTCTTTCGCAATTTCTAGGCAAGTTGTTCCGTTGTTTGCGGGAGGTGGATTGGTGCATGATCGGTTGCGCTGTTGAGTTCCATTACCACATGTGGCACTACACTGAGACCAGGAAGACCATTTAGAATAATTTCCATCAACTGCAAAAAAGGGGTAAAGCGAGAATACAATAATCATTTCGCTCATTAACGCGTCATTTGCGACGGATCATGATGATGACGACGATGATGATGATGATGACTGTGTATAAAAATAAAACTTAAACTACCGTCTAAGACTGAAAATACGGGCAGTGATTGGTTAAAATTCGTGTTTTCATAACTCGCTAGAAATTAGCAGAGAACTAGAACGATCTGTTGACGTAATTATGGCGCGAGTAAAGAGAATGTATATTTCGACGATCAAACGAAATCAGTGCTTGTTTTCTTTTTTTCGTCACGGTGTTCTCTAAAAGAAATAGAAAACATGTTTTCCGTAAAAGTTTGGGAAAATTGGAAAATGCTGTGGAAGCACTCGCGAACGGTTCGCTTTCCCATAGCATTTCTTCTCCTCTCCAAACCTTCCACTCCTGTTTCTATTAAGGAATTAGCACTTTCGCTCTCCATTTCTATGCGTGAAAGTTGACTAGGGTTATCACGCGATAGAAATCGAGAGCTAATAATCTAATATCTACTAGTCCTTCAAAAGTTTATCTAAATCTTCTTTACAGGTACTACGAAAGCGTCAACAAGCTGCCGTCATTTTGTATTTTAGACCTTATTTTACTAGAATTTAGTCTACAATATGTATAAGATTACCTGACTTGGGGCATATTTTGGAGGTACAAGTTCGTGTTTCTTGAGTTACGTTTACGCACAATGTTTTATTGTACATGTTTACATGCGGTGGATTGTTGCATGATCGGTTACGCTGTTGAGTTCCATTACCACATGTGACGCTACACTGAGACCAGGAAGACCATTCTGAATAATTTCCATCAACTAAGAAGAAAAGGAACACACAGACCATGTTTTACTTAGTATACAGTACTGTTCCTTTCCATTGCATTGAATAGTTTCTAAACCATGTTCCTTAATAAAGTGCTGATAAAAGCAAATAGATTCCATGTTGCCGCGCGTCTGTTCAGTAATATAGGTCTTGAGGACCTCAAGATGTGGTAAAATTATCAGTTACAAACTCGACTATCGCCTCCGGTACCACTTTTTTTGATCCTATAGCCAACCAAGCTAGCGCTAACATTTTCAGAATCAACTGGTGATGAATTGCATCTTTTTTTTTATACCTGATCGAAATATTTTGGTACGTTTCAGCGAGTTATTTGGTCTAGTTCTTTTTAGAAAAAAAAATAGATCTGTTGTATTCCCTGTATTTTAGACCTTATTTTACTAAATTAAGTCTACAATAAGAATAAGATTACCTGGCATAAGGCATATTCTGGAGGTACAAGTTCTTGTTTCGTGAGTAAGGTTTACACACGATGTTTTGTTGGACATATTTACATGCGGTGGATTGTTGCATGATCGGTTACGTTGTTGAGTTCCATTACCACATGTGACACTGCACTGAGACCAGGAAGACCATTCTGAATAATCCCCTTCAACTAAGAAGAAAAGGAACACACAGACCATGTTTTTTCTTAGTATACAATACTATTCCTTTCCATCACATCGAATAGTTTCTAAACCATGTTCCGTAATAATCTGTTGATAAAAGGAAGCTACTGCTCTATAGTATAACTATTTTTTCAAACGACTTTTTTAAAAGTCACGTACCCTTTGGACATGGTTGTAAATTGCATTGCAAGGGGGAGGCTTTTGATTAATAACGAAAGACTTCAAAATAATAATAATAAAAAGGTGCATCTGTAGTAGTTTATTATTGTTACCTTGCCTAGTCTTCCTGTTTTTCCTTGTGTTTCTTATAATGATGTTCCATTTTCCAATAGGGTTTTCTCCCCATTGATGCAAGCTAGTCACTTTCCAGTTTGTGAAGTTTTTGAGGCCAGTGAGACTGTCAATCACTCGCGGATAAAGAAGCCTGGACCGAGTTCCACTGGGTGATACAAAACTCATTTCCAAGTAACCTCGGCGAGGGAAACTTAAGTCGACCTGTACTTGTACGTGTTCTAGGTATCGTATATCGCAGCTGCCTTCACTTATTTCCAAAGATAACAACTTTGCTTCATTCCAAGGAATTTGTGACGGATTAGAACTACAAGAAAATGATGACGTAAACACTACAGACATGTCTGGACCAACTGCCTTGACTACTTAATTCAGCGAAGTCAATTCTAGGTCGAAAAATTTTCATTTCAAAAAAGGTGTCAAGAGTTTGAAAAAAAGTTAATAATAAATAACAATCAGCTGTTCAGTCATACACCTGTCAGTCAAAGGTTGTTCCAAAAAACTTAGGCATACGCCACAATGCAGATTGAAAGTGATAGTTTATCTCTTTGAGTTTCTTTTCTATTTTCATTTTGTTGTAACACAAGAGGTTAAGAATTAATTTTTATGCCCTTTCCCTTCACCCTAAAAAGAACACGCCCCAGTGTACACAAGCAGAGAAAGGACATAAAAACCCCATTTCCGGGGAAATATTTGATATTTTTCTTTTAATCTTACAGATGACGTGGTAAACTTTCAAAATCTCCTCAAAATGAAACGTTTATTTTCCAGCGATCTTAGACAAATTTGTAACGAAGGAAACGATTGGAAAACAGGACACGATTACCAACCTCGATATTTTGAGGTAGGCCTCACAAGTCAGCTGTTCAGGAGCGGACGTCCAGTTCTTTGCGTATTGAACCATTTTGTTAGCATCCATCAGGCCAAATCCATAATGACTGCTAGCTAAAGGAAAAAAAAATGTAGGGCGAATTTTCTTTCAAACATTTATTCAGAAAATATGATTATTTGGGGTGTATAAGGTCAGAGTTTCTTCATATACTAGTACAGTATATGTTAATTTAAATTAGCCTGTACCCTTATGGTCCTCCATTGTCATCCACTAAGTTGACATCAACCGTGTATCATTATCTTAATCCTTAGTTGGATTTCAAAAAAGGAGTTATATACTTCCTCTACCTTGTCACCTTATTAAGAAAATTTCCGTAACATGTAAATTAAAAAATCACATCATCGATTGCTATGTTGTCAGTATGTTTGCCCTGATGATGTTGTGGATAGTGGATTGGGGTTGTGGGTTCAAATCCCACCCATTTTATTTCAAACATTTATTCGAAAAAAATATGATTATTTAGGGTGTATAAGGTTACGGTTTTTCATATGTAGTATATATATACATATGTTTCAGGATCAAAAATAAAAACTAACGTGTTCACTTTTTCTTATCTGCTAAATAAAATGCCGCTCATTTCCTGAATACTGAAATCATAACATCCGGCATATTATATTTTGACCTTAAAAAATTCTCCGCGTTTCTGACTTCTTTCGAATTTTAAGTCCGGCATGTTCTGACGTTCGATGTATTTAGTAATCAAATGTCGCTTTTTTCTAAACATCCCAACAAAACATCTCACTAACTGCATAAACTGCAAGCAGCATGAACAAATATACTAATTCATGTCAATGTATACAGCTGTTCAGTCAAAGGTTGTCCCAAAAAACTTAGGCATACGCCACAATGCGGATTGATAGTGATAGTTAATCGTTGCTTAATTTAAGTTCACTGTGTTTCAACAAGAAGGAAAGGGAAACTGTATGAGTACACGTGTTTGTTCCGTTTTCTTCTGTCACACTGAAGCACCTTGCAACTTTAATCAAGAAACCTTTATTCACAATTATCCATAATACCTTTCGAAATTATAATGCGTACGCTCATACGGTTTATGGGATAGGGGCAACCTTTCTCTCAAACGTTCTTCCTATTACCATTTTTCCTGATATTGTTTCCCTATGCAGAAGATATGGTAGCATATAAAACCGATAACACCGAGTGTCTCAATTATATATCAGTTATATATATATACTTCGACAAACGGAGAATGGTGTATTAATTCAATCCTTAAGTTGTATCTAAGTCGATATACTTTCGAAAGAAATAATATTACTTGTACTTTGAGTAATCTGAATGGATCTTTTTAGAAAAAAGATGACCGATGCATTTACCTGAAAGGTTAGCCGCGTTCGTTATCCAGATGGGTGTTGGGCGCCTGAAGCTTCTTCTGGTCAAAAGTTGAGGAGCTAGGGGCTTAGAGCTTCTGGCAATTAAGTGCTGGACGTCCCGCCATGTCAGATATGGACTGTAAACAATCAAAACCATTCAATTACACTTCAGTTAAGGGACCCTTAGATGTCGCGCATTGAAAGTACTCACGTCAAAGGGAGGAGAGAGAAGGCAAGAAATGTAAGTGCTTCGTTTCAAAATAAAATGGAATTGAAAATATCCAGAAAGAAATTGTATACGAGAAACGTCCATTGATCCACTTTGCCATAACTGTATTACAAAGTAACAAGCAACGACTTACAACGAATCAAGTAAATAAATTGTGAACGATTCTTCAGTGTTGACAAAAATATTTAGTTACAGTTCTGTACACTGGGCGCATTCATGCACATTTACTAAGGCTCCTCTTACTTCGCTTCAAGCGCTAAAGCAATTATCCCAGATGCCATTGCGGTAGAACCGGATGTTCCTGGGAATTCGTCGGTGCACTGGTTTTGGCCTTTTGTAGTTATCTGCGGATCAGAGGAATATTGTGACACGATATCAAGAATGAACCTTAGTTGAGTGAGTGAGATTAAGCAAAGCCAGCTATTTTAGGAATATGTTTTATTTTTTAATTTATATAGCGAGTGCTACACTCCGGGCTTAACTTAGAGTTGCTATTTGTGATTGCAGCGTGGGCTGTCTCCCACCCTCTCTCGAGTGAACAGCTGAAAATACGTTTATTGCTGTCACCACTAACGAGACTAATCTTACCTGAATTTAAAATGGCGGTGCTTGAGTTCTTTACAAGCATTCCCACCAGGTCTAGGTACACTGTACCAGCAAATCAAGTAAGATTTGGAAAATTGTTAAGGCAAAATTAAAGTGACCACAAAAAGCACTGACGCGGGTCGATGAAAGAGGAATGTATTCCTTCCAAACAATTCTTCATTAATAACTTTCGCTGGCCCATTTTTCCAGCTTGATTAATTATTGTTGCTAGTCTAACGATTTAAGCTCAGAGATTACTTTTAGCAATTAAATAGTTTCTGATATAAAAGAATTAACAAGTAGCTAGCTCACCACAGGGGCCCTAGCCTTCCCATTTGTAAACGTTAACATGTCTTGTCCATACGTTACAGCCATGATGGCCGCGCATTGTTCAGAGAAGGATGGAAGGGAGCCATCCCAGTTAACAGAAGAGATGGCGATTGTGTGAATGCTGTTGACGTATCCACTAAAAGCGCAACTGTCACCTACGATTCCACCATTTCCAGCCGCGAACACAAAGATAGATCCTTTGCGATGGCGACCCTAAATCATTAAACAACCTTTACTACTTATTTTAATGTTATTCAAATAATTCTCACCCACAACATTCAATGCTTCACCTACAGTACGAACTATTTTCAACAACTGACTCTGGAAAGCTGGTACAGTAACTTAAAACAAACGCCTCTGAACAGATGTCAACAACTATCGGCGTTTTACAAACGACTCATCCACGACGTTAACGTAACTGACGAACGGAGTTCTACCAGGCCGATTCAATTTGACTAACAATACACAGATCTCCGTCAAGCCCACCAATTTGACTAACAATAGATGGATCGATTGAAACTGACCTATGACTGATTACAAACTTTACACGAATCTTCCAGCCACTGCCAACATGACTAAACTGACCAATCATTTTCAACGAACCAGACTTATGATATCATCGACTGACAAACATATTCATTTGATCTGAAGATGATCTCCGCTTAGGCTGCGGAAACGTCAGTCACCAACCACGGTTATTTTCAGAAGTAACCTCGCCCGGACGGTCATTGACGATGTCAGAAAGAAACGTAAGAAAATTTTGAAGTCCTTCAAGAACTATATATTTTGGAATAAAATTCTTAAGAATTCTAGCAGTTTACTAAAACATAACTCCTAACTCGTAAACGCACCCTTGAAAATAGATTTTTCGCAAATTAAAACATCACATCGCATGATCAAAAAATGATACACCAAAATATTTCCTGATTTCTTTTTTTTTACGAAACATAAGCAAAGTTTGACCACTATAGCCAGAATGTTCAGTAACTAAGGAACGTTTCAAGTCATAGGTTTCATAGAGGGTTGGTACGTTTAAAGTCTTGGGTTTCATAGAGTTTTGGTGAATTATGCCAACAAAAGACCATTATGTAGATGACGGACTGTTAGTCAACATATAGGACTGAATGACACATACCATTCGTGTTCCCTGTTCCAGAACCTCTGTCAATAGAGGGCCTGGCCCTTCTACTTGCCAACCCATGTCCCCAGGCCCCCAGCTGTTGGAGTATATGTCGATTAGGTTCCTTTTATGGCTCAGTGCCCTTGCTTCTGATTGGTCAGTTGATCTGGTAAGGTCGTCGTATATTCGAACACCTGCGAAATGAAAATGACAAAGAATTTGCAACTCTAGCAGCTTGATGTCTTAAATTACTCGGGAAAGCTTTTTATACCAGTGATTGAGGATTGCCGAAGATTTTCGAGTTGAAACGAGGATGATGCAAAGATTTTCAAAGTCACCAGAGTGTATTTGAAGATGTTTAAAAGTTATCGCTAGGTTAGTAGACATTTCTAATACTGATTTTTCCGAGGTTTGCCGTTATAAACGAACAGTTTGGAAAGTTATCGTTAGATTAAGCACGGATATGTACCCTTAAAAGGGTCATAAACAATAAAGAGGCATTTCATTTAATAACATTTGATTTTCTTACTTGCAATTTGTGCATCAAACGCAATACCCACGCCACAGTTGCTGTTATTTCCGCCAGCAATGATTCCAGCACAATTTGTTCCATGGCTAAAAATTTTGGACAACAAGAAATAAACTTACTAAAAATTTAAAATTTATAAGAAAAAAAAAGCCGTTCACTGGCAATATAGAGTTAAAAACTGAGCTTCGGCTGTCAGAGTGCAACCTTCGATGAGCAAAACTGTTACAATTGACAACGGCAATGACATGCAAGAATAGGTGGGACTATAAAAGAATGTATACAATTAAATGAAAAACTATAAGTGTCAGTAAATAAAACTAGTTTTTTTTTAAGTAATGGAGTCGGGGAGTGGTCTTGAATTGTTAGTATCTGCATGATTTTTCGAAGGGGTGTGCCATGATTCTAGTGTCTTGAACTTGCAGATACGGGAAGACATCAGGGTGGGCTCGGAGATTCTGAGTGAGAATCCGACGCAAAGACAGTTTCTGTCTGTTTTCCCTGAAACTGGCCAGAAGTCAACTCCACATATCCAGTTTCAAATCCCAGGGTTGTTGCAGCAAGAGAACGCTGAAAGAGTTCTTGCCGAGAATAATTTTAGCACAACGTCTGTGTCACAACTGTGCACAACTATTACTCTTCTCGATGACTCAAACCTAAAACTTTTCAAACTTTCTGACTAAGGTTGTATCTCCTTGATTTGCAGGAAGTTCCTTGAATTCTGCATGATTGTTATTTTGGCTGAGCAGACTCGCTTGCCTCGCTTTCAAATTTTCATTCAAATGAGTTTGCAAACTGCGCACATGTCATGTGTTTTCATGTAAGATGGGTTATACGAGCCTCGTTGGTTATTTATCATCTCATATCCAACAAGCGCGAGTGGAATAATTGTTAACTATTGTGTACAGATGAAGGTAAATATTACCTACCTCCCAGGGCTATAATATCTACTAATATTCCGGCCCTTCAAAAAGTCATAACTTGAAGTTGCGTCCTGTTAGAGGAAAATTAGCATTTTAATTAACTCATAGACTCCGAGAAGAAATTCCCCTATTTCCTTGGGGCAAGGAAACGTCTAGGTGCTGTAGTCTAAAATACACAGATATTTATTAATACAACTACAAAGCGCTTTTTTACCATTTGAACGTAATCATTGATCTTTTTGTCTATCATTCAATAGACCCCTAGTATGACTTGTTAACCTCACTAACTTTGTTTGAGAGTAAAATGCTAAGCGAGGTTAGGAAAGGCTAATTGTAATATTTACAAAAGAAGTTATAATTGACAAACATTAATGAACATTGTTTATAGGAGACAAGGACATACATAGAGCAGACAAAACGTCTAGGTCTAGCATAGTCACTTAAGATTCCCATAGTGTTGCGATATCGGGAATAACACGTTCTCCTCCAGGCCGGCTATAAAGGAATTGCTATATAACAGCCTCACAAATGCTACAAGATTACTAGAGATGACTTTGGATAAGCCTTACGACCTTCGATTCGTAAATCAGACTACTGTGAATCTCTACTGAAATGTCAGAAGTTAAAACTGTGCAAAAAGCTATAGGTATATTCAAGTTGCCTTTTTTCGCGAAACAATCTAGCGTAGTACTCCCTATCAGAATACATAAAAAAGGGTCGAACTGGCAGTAGCCAAAATGCCAAATTATGTTCAGGTTACTGTAAACTTACATCCATAATGTATAGTATAAAACAATTAGCAAAATACTTACAAAGTTTGATACCAAGTCTAGATGGTTCATGTTGACTCCATCGTCTACCACAGCCACAAGAACTCCTTTGCCCGTGTAACCAGCTCCCCATGCTGACTCGACGTTCATTGAAATTGCTGTGTTCCTCTGTAAAGTAAAAGTAATACCATTTGAGGTGGCTCAAAACACTTTCCAGCACTTTCCAAGTTCTAGATTTTAATGAGTCATTCTAGCCACTCAACTGATGCATGAAGTTGTGAACACGTTATCAATTTCGTGATACAGTAGGTTACTATATCAGTAATCGGACCTGTTAAAAATACCCTTCATTATAGCTTTAAGGGCTTGTTATTCAAAAGAGGAAGGCTGATTTTTTTATTATCAAATTTTGATTAACAGGATAAGACGCAACGTTTGGCAACATTTTTAAAAGAGATCGCTACATGGAATTCAGAGCCACCTTAAGATTTTGAAAATTTAAGTTGGCTCTGAACCCTGTATTCAGAATTTTTAAAGCTTTGCCAAGAGTTGCATCTGATTGTAGCATCATCTGATAAAGAGCAGTGATATTAACCCATCCTAATCTACGCCTTGGAAGGTGCTGGAAACATTTTTGAGCTAACTTATAAGAAAATATTTCCGGTCCTAGAAACGGCTCCAGTCGCCAAATTGTATGCTTTGGCTATTTTGGATAATAGTATCCAAAATAATAAATGAGCATTATAGGCAAACACATAAATGTTTGAAGCTCCTTCACAAATTTCTATATCGGAACCAGCAAGAAACCAGCAGAGCGTTCATTTAAATCGTTCCACGCAAAGAGAATAATGAGTTTTGGCAGTATCGATATTTCAACAGCACTTTTTTTTAAACATAATGGACTCAGGGATTGTTGGAAACTAATCTTCATCCCACAAATTGTGCAACAATATATTTTTTACGCAGATACAGGGCAGCAGCACACACAGCCCCAGACCATAATCTCTGGCCTCACGAAGCGCGAGCAGGTTTCTGGGAGCGTGTGAGCGTGACGTTATAGAATCGTGACGTCAAAATTTAACCATTAGGGAACAACTGAGTCCCCGTGCCAATCTTCTCTGTTTTCACATGTAAGAAACTGGGGAGACTAGGCGTGTAGTACTTACCAAGTACCACTGCCAATCTCGAAAGGTCCCTGGCGTTTGGCTATTCCTTCTTACCTTGTAAAAAACAAAGAACAACACGAGCTTTTAAACAAGTAAAATATAACCTTACTTCAAGGCGTTTTTCTTTGAGAACGAGGTTGAACAACAAAATACATTTTGTTTTCATTTAGTTGTAATTAATTACTAATGATCATTAGTAAAGAAAACATATCATAGAATTTCTCGCATTAAAACATATTTTTTAAACATTCTTATGCAATAAACCATTTTTTTTTAAGTATTATGATAATCCATATGAAACGGTAAATAAACAAACAATTCAAGTTTTCATAGACGTTAATTTGCTGGAAAAAACCGTAACCTTCCCACCTGAACAAAAGTCTTCAAATTTTGTTATTCTCACCAGGGGTGATATCGGCTTCAGTGATTTTTTTTCTCATTCACAGATCCTCTACTCTGAGAGCTATTATTTCATTACTTCTCACACGACGCTTTATGTTTGAAGGGCAACTGACGGCTTTAAAGTATTTTCTCAGAAATATCGTTGAAATGTCTCAGTAAACAAGTATGAAGTATAAAAAAAAGAACAAAAAAAAAACACACCCTACTAGTTTTTCGCTTTAAATTGATATCAAGACGTCCTCCATAGCCCGCCCGGATTTGTGAACATCCGCCATGAACGATTCACTTTTGCACCGAGAGACCGAGAGACCACTGCAAATATATCTGTTACGAGTATTTCTGTCATATATTAAGCGATTCACACAAAAACAAATAAACGACCGGGTGACATGTACATGTGTTATTTCCGATAAAAAATAAACGAAAAAGTTACCATTTCAAAGATCAGGCAAGTCTAAGAACGTACAACAGTCATCACTACATTCCCGAAATCATTTGATGCAACTGCTTTTTTTTGTGGTACTGTAAATGCTGTAGATTTAAGTCACTCTGTAATTTTCTCGAAAGACCGTTATAACGAGATTTTCTAGCTTATGTCACGCTGTTGTCATATCTAGTTCGAGCTACTACGTGCTCAGTTTGTTGTCTTTACTCTATAGCTATTTGCATAATAATTGGAAAATGGTTCCACCGATCCATACTCACCAAGTTATGTTCATTAAGACCCTTGTTGCTTGGTTTATCTTGTGTCTCCTTCCCATTGACAGGACAAAGCAGCATTGCAGACACCATTAATATAATGGCAACACAAGGCATAGTAGATACTGGCGAAAGACTTTCGAAAAACAAAGTGTACTTTAGTCTGAAAGAAAATGATAACAATGATATGGACTTTACTGAAAAGATAGTTACTTGTAGTAAAATCGAATACTACAAAACCGTCGTCCAATTTACCTTGCAACCGGATGTTAGAAGTCTTTTCTTTGTATTCCTCTTCAGCGCAATCAAAACGGGAAGTCAAGGGAGAATTTGTTCCTCTTTCTGAAACCTTCTGAACTTTCTCCAAAAATTAGGGAAAACTCAATATTGTGATTTAGCTATTACTTCCTGTAGGTGTGCTTGCCGCAGCGTCGGGTCAAGTCAAAGTATCTCGCTTTTCAAGACTTTAGATCTAGACAATGTGTTATTTGACAAGCGCTTATGCGAGGCCTAGCCCACGCTACGGATTTGTGTCTGAGGAAAATACGCTCAGTGGAATCGCAAGATTATCGCGACACCATCGCCTTCGAAAGGCTCTGTTTTCGATTAAGATGTTTTCCATCCACACGAGAACAAAAAGCCAGCTTTTTCAAATTCCCCCGGCGTGAAGTACGTTTTCGAAAAACTCCGTTTTCGTGACGGATTAGCGTGACGGATTAGCGTGACGGATAAGTGTGGACGGTAACGGGCCTAAATGTAGAAATAAAGCTGCGTTTTCAAGCATCTCCGGCCTAGTGTAAACGTTGCCTAAACCTCTGTCAGCATTTACGGTATGACAAGTAAAAGAATTTAGCTGTTGGAGAAATTAACTTTCACAGTTCCACATTAATAACAAAAAAAATTGGCATTGCATTTGATTACTATTCCGGGGAGCTTTTCGCTGTTCCCCTTTTTAGCCGTGTTCTGACAATGTTAAAAACAGGATCAAAGCACACCTGAATGGCGCTTAATACGTGCGGGTACTGACAATAATTAACTGTTCAACTTTTCTGGAAGCTACGGCTTATCACAATAGCAGAGCGGTAGGAAGTCTTAGTTAGATACTTGCCGTTTAAAAGTCGCATATTAATAGGTTTAGAGTGAATTTATATGGGATATACGCTCTCAAGTCCGGGTTATCGGAGTTATCATTTTCAAAATGTGGTTTCAGCAGTTAAGGAAAGAAAGTTATATCACTTCAACAAATATAATTCGCGTTGAAAATCGTTCCACTGTACATGTCTTTGAGAACTAAATATATATAGTGAAAGAACTAGAGAACATGATATGTTATACAATGGAAGATTAATCTGCCTTCCGGACTTTATTGGCAATCAGCTTCAGTGGAATGTGACATTCAGCTGGTACCACAAAATAGGAAAATAGTTTCACATCCTGATGAGATTAATCTCAGCTTGTCTGATGAAAGACAAATTATAAGTTTAAATAGTCGCTGATTTACATCTTGAAATAATTTTCAGTAATAATGAATCTCAGCAAGGGATCGAATCCACATGGACTCGTTTCGGAGGTCGCGCTAACCACACAAGAGTCCTTTAAAAATTGCCGCCGTCTCCCAGAGAGAAGACAGAGGATATAACTGATAGTATAAGAAATAAATTTTGTTCAAAAAGCTAAAACCACACACAATTGTGACAGGTGGCAGGTTCCAAAATAGAAAATAATGGATGATGGCAACTTGGAGAAGTATTACGTCCATATCCAGATGGCAGACCGAATATCCTTTGCCGAGTCATGTATTGCCCCAACTCACATGCAGAAGTCATAAATTATCTACGACTTAAAAAGTATAAATGTAGCTCGGGGAGAACCGAAAGTATTGGGTTATTATATTATGTTTCTTCGTTGTTAACTCCGTTATTTAATAGCGAAAAATTGCTTGGTGAATGAATATGACCCATAGACAGCTGATCAACGTTACGTAATGTTTCCAGCATGTTTTTCACGAAGCACCGATGCAAATCTTGTGATTCAAGTTGTCCCAAGCGCCCCCTCCCCCCCCCCCCCCCCCCCCCCCCCCCCCCCCCTCCTCCCCCACCTCCCCCCCCCCCTCCCCACCCACTCTTCACACAACCCTCCCCCCCACAACCTCCCACACACGCTCTCAATCTCACACACCCACCCCCTCCG
>Ga0126337_10001330_pt1 | contig 14751 bp, 6 predicted proteins | sample DipCmetagenome_FD_92527 | JGI IMG/M metagenome (GOLD analysis project Ga0126337, IMG submission 92527) | Coral microbial communities from La Bocana,Puerto Morelos, Mexico - Diploria C A metagenome | ecosystem: Host-associated > Invertebrates > Cnidaria > Coral | place: La Bocana,Puerto Morelos... | reverse complement strand
TGTTTATACTACAAGGCAAAGAAATTTCGCATTTCATATAACACACGAACACATATTTTTACGCGCAGTTGATTGGCTTTACAACAACACGTGACTGGCTGTAATTTTTACATGTAAGTATTTCAAATTTGGCTTAAATACTATTGGTCTTAGCCAATCACATTTCAGTAATTTCTTAGTCTGTAGTATAAAATAAATTATTCTCTGTTGTATGTGTCTGTTATTCTTTAGCTTGAAATATCTCTGACTTGTTTACCGTTAATTTCTGCTAAGACGTGATCCGTCTATATTAGCCTTTGCTTAAAATGTCCGAAATTGTAGCAGGTACCTCTCTTAAATAAATAAAATAAAAAAAATAAAATATAATGCTAGTGGTAGGTAACGGTAGTGGTAGGTTTGAGTTTTCTAAAAGATGCTATTCTACCTTGAAATTGAGTTCTTTACAGCAGATAAGCACGATCTATCGATCTATTATCCAACTGCACTTCATAGAGTTCAAATAACGCCCAAAACGAGTGAAAATATCACGCGTACTCCACAGGATCGGTTAGAAATTCGCCCGCACGGACATAACAATTTGGTGTGTTGGATAATAAATCTCTTATAGGACGTTTGTTGTGTAGTATCGTTAACAATTTTTACTCGTTGTTTGTATTTTGACTCGCCTGGGCTCGTAAAAAATACAGCACAACTCGTAAAAATGCTCAGAGATACTACACAACAAAACGTTTAACAATATTTCAGATTTATTTCAACAGATGATCCTCGTTGAAACTAATCGCAACACGAAACCTAGCTGCTTGTTTGAAGTAAGAGGGCCAAACAGCTACCTCGCTCGCGCTGTAGCTAAAATGACCCAAGGAATGCATTTTATAAATAAACAGTTAGGGATTAGTAGCTACCTTCAAATCTTTGCACGATCCATTATTAACTCTCCTGCAGTAGTTATTGCTGACTTCTTCCACAGTCGTGTTATCACAGACAACACCCGCATCCTCCCGGTGCAACGGATCACAGTTACCCAGTCCCCAGCCGACTTGACGGCACTGCGTCAGTGACGTTTCGTAGCCAAAACAATTCACATTATCCATCCAGATAATGCCATTTCCTACAATCAAGCAAAACTATTCTTAGGTCCTCTCCACGTTAATGCGTTTTTATCAAGACTTTTTCGTTTAATCTCCACGCTGATAAGATACGATCGAAAACTGTCTTCTTTACACATGTTTGGTGGAGAATGAAACACGTCGGGATGGGAGTGGAGTTGATGCGAGGAACAGAAGACGGGCCAACGACGGAAAAAGCAGCTCACTCTTTCCGCCCGCAACCAGCTCTCTCGCGATTGTCTTTTCGCGCACGATTGTGGAAGAGATACGAGATTACGGACGACATTAACACTCTACGCATACTTTGGAAAACGCGGTCTAGGGTTGAGAAATTTGTAAGCGAAGCCCGATCATACTAGTGCGGAAAATAAGCGAAAGCAAATTTGGACGAAAAAGCATTAACGAAAATAGATATTCAAAGAAAACCTTTTATTGATGTTAATCCACTGAGAATAGTCCCAACACCATCAGACATCCTTTTTGTTGTCTCAGAAAAGCAGACAGAACTCTTATCTCTATAATTTTCTTTTTTTCTCAAGATTTAAGAAGGGATCTCTCCTCAATCCTCTTATTTTCGTTATTCTGCGATAAGTAATATGACGCATCTGAGTACGTATTTGATAAGCGATGTCAAGGGGTGAAGTCTGTCTGGTTTTGATAAATTCCATACTTTCATTCCAAGACTAGACTAGACGTAAAGCAGATGTCAAGAAGATTTTAAAGTTAGCTGATAATTCATTACAAGGTCACAAGAAGGAGAAAAAGTATATATTTCTTGGGCTGCATGACTTTCCTCCGCGCCATAGACTTCGCGCCTCACGGAACGATGATTGCACCACTTATTCAGAAAGACTCACCTTTCCCAAATTTCGAGTGCTTAGGGGCTTCTCTAGCTCTTCCAAAGCCAAGTTCCTTGCAAACAATGGACGCTTCTTTCAGGTCCCAGTCATCGTCGCAAACAGTTCCCCACTGGCCGCTGTAAAATACTTCAACGCGCCCTTCCTGTTTACTTTTGCCATCCACGAGACGAACCAACGGTTTCGTTGGCTTGGCTGGAAACAGCGAGGACACAGGCTTCATGTCAACCCCACAATCCTTTACGCATTTTAGTCCCACTGAAAACAAAAGAAAATTTGCGTGACAAGCCCGTTAGCGTGACGAGTTTGTGTGACTTAACAAGTTTCTTTTTGCTCGCGAACCGACCAAAACTGCTTGTTGTTACCATATAGGGAACTTCGTTCTCTAAAGAGAGGAGACAGAGAGCGAGAGTTTATTAATAAGCGTTTCGAAATTCCCCCATTACTGTTTTAAGACAAATTTACCCTTCCAGCAATAAAATTGCCATGCCTTTTTTCGGCACGTATAGTAGTAGTAGTATAGTATTTATTTAAAGTCGCTAACGTAGGGAGTGGTTGCCCAATCTCCCGAGCCAGGGGCTCATGCTACAAACGCGCGACTATTTAACAGCACAATGGATAAAGACCAGACCACAACACCGGGAACTACACGCCCTACGTACATTAACGATTACTCAAGTAAAACGTATCCTTAGAGGATACAAAGCATACGGTGCTTATAGTACTTACTCAAGAAAAGTCCTTCGCGACAAGACTTGCACAAATTGTTTTTTTCGCCGTTGAAACACGTTTGGCACTGGACATCACAACGCTCACACTTCCTGTTCTTGGTGTTGCCAAATTTACCAAGCGGACACTCTTCTACGCAACTTGTAAACTCCAGGAAATATGGCGGATTGCAGCTCGCGCACCGAGCTGGCTTCCCAAGGCAAGTCTTGCAAGTGTCTTGACAACGCTTACACGTGTCCTTGTCGTCATAGAAACCGTCTCCACAATCGGAGACGCACCTCGTGGAAAGATCGGGACCCGAGCACTTGACGCCGGCATCTTCGCTGTGACCACAGTTGGTGTTCCCGAAACCCCCTGAAAGCAGTAAGCAATGTTGAGGTGCGTTACCATAGGTCACGGACTGCAAAGGTGACTGTTGTGTCTGGTAGAATTATAGGCTTGAGTGACAGTTGCTGTTGCGGTCACTTTTTTACACTTCGAACTTACCTGACAATTATCACATGATTGATCACTGATGTCTTCATATCTTTCTCCGCAGTTCAAATATAATATTACATAAGCTAATTTGCATTTTTCACTATCCATGGCATATTACGGACTCACAATGTGACCAGTTCCCAGATGGCTTGATAGCTCAGCTGGTAGAGCACTGCACCGGTATCGCAGAGGTCATGGGTTCGAATCCCGTTCAGGCCTGAATGTTTTTTCAATGTTTAGTTTCACAACTACTGAAGTTGTGTACAACTGCAATAACCAATGATGTTTTTTATAACTTTATCCGCAGTTCAAATAGATGATCTTTCATATATTCACTTGCGTGACAATTATTGTGAACCGTGATGCGATTCAACTTTATTTTGAGTCACGTGCCTAAAACAGCAAACGAAGTGTTTGCCACTTGCGAGAAAATTAGCGTGACCTCGGCATCCAATAAAAAATTACTGAACTAGCAGAAAGGGCTACGTTTTCATTCCAACTGCTTGCTCCCAAAGAAAAAAAACAACTGGAAAAGTACAGCAACTAAGAAAATTTACCAAATTAAAATCGAGTTTTTGGAGAAGTGGCGGAGCTGGAAAAACAGTTGTCAATGCAAATTGCTTTCAGCTCGACAATTCTTTTACTATGGGGGAACGCACACGGCCTCCCTGAAAGACACATCAACAGGTTTCTTAGAGGCACCTCCATAGGTTTCTTTCGCGCCTAAACAAAATTCATGGATGTCTATATTTAGGGAAGGACCATTATTTCTTTTAAAGGTGGGAAGTAGCAGAGGGGGTTGAGCAATTCAGAGAAATGAAATGAAATGCTGGGTAAGAATGCATCATTTTTTTAGGTGGGCAACAGTTAGTGTAAGAATTTGTTTAACAAAAAATAATCAAAATAATGATAGCAGACGGCACTTGCTCGAGTTTTACCAATGGTTCCTCTTGTACAATTTTGTAGCTGTCCAAGCAGTGCAGGCATTTTTTTCGGAGGGGGTGGGGAGGGGGGGGGGGGTGTAATTGCCCAACGCTCTCTTAGTCCTCCTCTAATAACAGATAATGGTCCGTCTGTTAGTTCACCCTACCGCGATGAAATCGACAGTCCTGAAGTTTTCTCTCGTTACCAGTGCACTGGGTATCGTCCATCCAGATCTTCCCAGTCCCCTGGCCATATCTCGCGGACGAGTACGCGGCCACAGCTTTCCCCAGTTTCAGCTGCCGACAAATGACAGTGGCTTCGTTCATATCGAAGCTGTCATCACAGATGGTTCCCCACTCGCCATTGTAGAGGATTTCCACGCGTCCCTCGGTCGTGGAATTGAACCCCACAAGCTTAATGTCGGAAACACCGCTGACAATCTTGTTGGCCTCACGGGAGCAGTTAACGACGCAAGAATTCTTGAGAAGATGTTTTCCCTTGGGACATTCGGTGCAGTGGTTGGACTTTTCGATGCAGTCCGAGCAGTCTTTTGAGCAATCTAGGCATTGTGTCGTTTTAGGATCTCCGAACTGACCCTTTTTGCAGTTAGTGACACAAGAACTCATATTACCGGTTTTGTTCAAAAACTTGCCCTTCTCGCACACTGTGCAGTTTTCTGGCGATCCGTCGCATTCCTTGCAGCTCGGACTACATTGACCACAGCTTCCATCCACAGAGCTGTTAAAGTACCCAGACGAGCACTTGGACAAGCAGTCACGTGACCTGTCAGGGCCCTTACAGACCACGCCCGCGTCTTCAGTATGATCACAATTTTCTCGGCCCCAGCCGATATGCTGACAGGCAATCAACGATGTTTCATTCCCTAAAGAAAGAAATAATTTAAAAACATCAGGCGTTGTTTCAACACAGTCGTACTGTAGATTAACTAGAACTGTCTACATCCATTTGCTTTTACAGCCATCAAGTTTGTTATTTTAACTAAGAAGATGTCTCATCCTTTCTATATAGAAGGGTCGAAAGACCAAATTACAAAACACACGCCGCGGATGCCTCAGGTTTGGAAAATACTACAGTACCGTTATTAAAGATTGACTTTAGCGAAAAACCGCACATAAAATTGTTTGAATACCAGAAAACCGGATAATCCATCGTCCCCCACCTAACTTCAGATGGGCTGGAGCCCAAGCCAGGGGGGAGAAGTAATACCACTAACCCCTTCAACAACGGAAAATCGAAACAGCTCCGTTCGCCAGTTTGCGACCTAACGACATTTACTATACGACTTACCAAGGCACTGGACCTCATCCAGCCAAATCTTCTTTGTTCCTGATCCAAATCCTGCTCTGATGACTGCCCTTGATGCATTTCCCATTTTCAACATGTTGCAGACAACATTAGCATCAAGTAAGTCCCAGCCATCGTCACAGACCGTGCCATACTCTCCATCATGAAGAACCTAGCATGAAAAAACGTATATAATTTGGAACAGAAAGTTCTTTTGAATAGTGTAGTAGCATAGTGAAACGAGCAGATTTTGAGAGCAGCAATCCCCTACTCTACCCCTGTAAGCAAGGGCCATCCTATTGTTAAGATCACAGACGTTACAGAGAGGAATCGCGCTACTTTCGCAATTTGACGGTATTGCAAACTGTCCATATCTAACAGGAATGCTTTTTGCGATATGTCCACCCATAGAACAATTAGCACTTCCTTAGAAAATATCCCTTAAGAGGGGGTAGGGGTGTTTATTTGTAAGGGGGCGCTCACTGCGAAAGCGCATTCGAAAAATGTTGTATTTGAAAATTTCGTGTTTAGTCGGCATAAAGACCCACCTTCCTATTTCTTCCAGGTGTCGATTTCTTGGTTCTAGCCACGAATACCGCGGCTTATGATAACGACATTGAAAGGAGAGATAAATGGAATCTTTTCTGTAACCAAGCATCAAGCTTCCTTACCTCGACTCTTCCCTCGAGTGGCGTGTTCCCATTCACGAGCCGGACCAGCGGTCTCGAGGAGGGTTTAAAACCACCGGTACAATTTTCGACACAATCGTTCCCTTTCCTATACAGTGGCGGAGAACACGATGTACAGTTGTCCGCCTTGCCTTCGCAATCAGCACAGCGTGAGGTACAAGGTTTGCACACCGTGTCCAGGTAATAACCAATGCCACAGGTTTTGACGCACGTGTCATTTTTCTTGAAGAATCCTTGGGCGCATGTGACACACTTATTGGCACTATCGCGACACGTGCTGCACGTGAAATTGCACTGTTGGCACGTGTTCCCCTTCGCAAAGAATCCATCGGGGCACTTGGCCTTGCACATGCGTACGCCCGGCCCAGTACATCGAAGGACAGTGTCTTCATTATGCTGGCAGTTGGACTGACCCCAAGGACGATGGCGACAGTCCAGCAAGGATTTCTCGTTGCCGATGCAGAAAATGTCATCCAACCACATCTTGCCGGTTCCCTTGGGAATGTGGCCTAATGAGGCACTGGTGTCTGCTTTCCCAAGATGCATCTCCCTACAAACAACGTTCGTCTCAGCGAAATCCCAGCCATCGTCGCATACAGTCCCCCAGATGCCATCATGGTACACTTCCAACAGGCCCTCCAAGTAATCTACACCGTTAGAGAGTCTCAAATACGGCGAGGTATTCAATGTGAAGTTGATGTAAGGCACCGCGTATTTTCCGGCAGTGCAATTCACCACACATGTCCCGTTAGCGTCGTCTTGTACGAGAGGAGGTTTACAAATTGTGCACACGGGCATCCTTGACTTGAATTCGCATGCGATACATTCGCTGGGGCAAGGTAGGCAAGAGAAGTTAGATGGATTTTTGTACATCGACATACCACAATCCTCAACGCAGCGGCCATTTTTCTTATACATTTTCGGTGCACAACTGTCTGCACACTTGCCGTTAATGAGTGCCTTAGGTTCTTTACACGATGTACAGTTACTGTTGTCAGGTCCATCGCTGCAGGTGACACAAATGTCCGTGTTGCACTTCCGGCACTCTCGCCCGGGAATGTAGCCGTATTCGTCGGCCGCACACTTGTCAACGCAAGCATTATTCTTCAAGAATTGGGGCGCCATGCATTTTGTACAGCGAGTGTTTTTCCCCATACACTCATAGCACTGTGAAGCGCAGGTCTCGCAGACGTCTATGTCATTTTTAAACCACCCTGAATTACATTGTTTCACGCATTGATTGGTTATCTGCTTCATCACGGGTCCCCTGCACACCACGCCCACATCGTTGCCATGGTAACACAGCGAGCTGAAACTGCGCTTTACCAAAGGGCAGTCGTGAATTGAGCTCTCCCGTCCAGTGCAGTTCAGAACATCAGTCCAAACGCGCCCATAACCTCGACCGTAAGCTGCTCTTTTAACAGCCATGACAGCAGCACCTAAACCGAGTTCCCGACAGACCACTGTAGCTTCGCGGAAATCAAATGTCTGGTCGCATACTGTAACCCAGGCCCCGGAACGATACACTTCAACGCGGCCTTCAAGGTTGGTTGGCCGATTTCCCGCCAAACGCAGGTGTCTCTTTTGAGCCACGTGGAGCGGAGAGCAGCTGACAACGCACTGGGTACCATTTAGGTATTGGTCGTCATGGCAACTTGTGCAAGCAGAGGCAGAAGTCCCATCAGCGCACGTGCGACATGCTGATCCGGGATTACAAGGTTTGCACTTCCGGTCAGTGGTATCCCCATAAAAACCGTCTCCACAGTAAGTTAGACAAGTATTACCTTGAAAGAAAACGAAGAGCGATTTTAAGGCCCTAGTAATTCTACGCTTACTATTTACCTTCATTTCCTGAGATGATTTTCTTTTATTCGAATTAACAGTTAGACTTCGAGAGTGAATTTTGTACGAGAGAACCGCAACCGAGTTAACGAGTGTTAGTAACCATTTGATAACGTAGATATTGACAGGGAGATAACTTTAGGGGCGTTACACCCCACTCTACCGCTTTTGGTGTTGGCTACTACAATTCGCAAACAATACCTTTCAAGAAGCGAGGTTTATCACACGATGTACAATTGCTGGCAGAGTTGGCGCACGTAAAACACGATGCCATACACACTCCGCATTCCATTTTGCCCCTGACTTTAAAGTAGCCCTCCCCGCACTCGTCCACGCATTCTCGTGTTGTGTCCGGACCCACACATCGAACACCAGCGTCTTCAAAATGACCACAGGAGTGGTTTCCCCAAGGGGGGTGGTCACAGTTTTCCAACCGCGTCTCGTTGCCCGTACAGTTGACCTGTAAGTAAGTAGAGCATGCAAAATAATTTAATTTAAACACGGAAAACGGAAGATTCACTCTGAAAACGCATCAGTTGTTTTTCGTCCACACTATGCCGGAGAGATGTAAAACCGCAACAATCAGCGGTCATTTTAGATTTAGATTTGAGGAAAACTCGGGAAGGGAAATCACATCATAACCGCGACTACATCTTTTGTGAAAAGCTCCGTTTTCAAAAGGTTGTGACTAGAATTGATACCTTAAAATCAGGTTGGACACATTATGTTTAGTACACAACACATCTGTTTTCCTCTGTTTTCTGTCTTATCTTATGACTCCTATCATGTATTTTGAGTGAAGATGACAACCTTATTTGGAGTATCCATTCTAGTCATACTCTAAGCAAACCTTGTTGTGTAATTAACATAATGTGTCCAAACTGATTTTAAGGTATCCATTCTAGTCACAACCGTTTTCAAAATGATTTTTGTCCACACGAACTCGAAAAGCTCCGTTTTTGTGACGGATTCGTGTGGACGGTAGGCATGGCCGTAGAAATAGAGCTGTGTTTCCAAATGTCTCCGGCGCACATGTAGTGTGGACGCTACTTAAGTTGTTTGTCTTTAACCAAAGAAGGGGGAGGCGTGGCATTGTGTTGGTGATAACTATATGCATACCCACAAAGGTCATTTTGATGTTCATGGTAGAGATTGGAACTCGTTTATAAAGCTTACTCTCCAAGGGGGCAAATTGGCCGGAAATGTTCACGGCAGAATTGCGCGAGGTAAAAATCACGCATCGTCAAATAATAATAACAATAACAACTTATACTTTAAAATTGATCCTAACTAAAAGGGATTTCTAGGCACAGCGTGAGCTGCGTAAGGAGGGAGTAGAATGTAAATCTGGTTTTGCTGAACTGGTTGAATATTTATCTTATTAACCAAGAAGAGGGCAGTATAGAACAAGAATAAAAGTGAAGGGCCTTCTTGCCAGTCGCGATTGAAATGCTTAGACAAAATAGTTGGGAGAAATACAATAAGTGAAATTCCGGAAAAAATAGCTCCAAAAATTGCGCGTACTATAAATGGAATTTCTGCAATGATTTGGTCGTGAATGTACGCACTGTTTATTGGGTTGATAATATCGCAGTTTCTTCAACATGTTTCAACGTTTCGCGTTTTTAAATTTAGGTGTTCAAGTCCCTTATCGATTTTTAGCCCAAATTCATGATACCAGACTATTTTTCATTTTGGATTCAGACTTCTAGTTTTTTATTTTTTGTTTTCATTTTGCGTTGTGTGGGGTGAAAAGGAAACTCTTTGGCAGTAATCATAGTCAAAGTCATAACATTCTTCACTCGATATACTCCGAGATATAAAACTCGACAATCTTTCAGTGCCTGTTACTCGAGCTGATGGGCAGAAAGATCGGAACTCGTATGTCTAAGATATACACAGGAAATAAAAAACAAATACACAGGAAATAAAAGATTCAATATTTATAAAATGATGGTAAATTTCCAATTTCTAACCTGTGAGAGCCAAATGGGTTGTTTTGTTGTCCCCGTGCCCAGTCTCCCAAATATGACGGCCTCGCGGGCCTCTCCTAGCAACATTTCTTTGCAGATAACTTTAGCGTCGTTGATGTCCCAAGAGTCATCGCAAATCGTGCCCCACTTGCCGTCATGGAAGATTTCTACGCGGCCTTCAAAATGAGTTTTACCGCCCACAAGCCTGATTTGACGATAAGGAGGCCCTTTCGACCGTTGCTTTCCGCAAGACTTTACACAGGTATTCCCTGAAAAAAGAGCAAATCACAAAGTTATGTTGTGAACCATACTTAAATTAATATTTAACTCCATACCTTAATGGAATGCCCTGCAGCTGGCCTAGCGAAAAGAAAATAAAAGGGCACCAGACTATGTATTCAGAACGCTCAGATTGGGGGCCTGGACACTATTTATGAGTTAAATTGTCCGCGCACCTTAGGCCGAGTTGATAGAAAATCGATTAATACTAAAACGAGATTAAAAGGTGATCGCATTTTTATTTCCTTACTAAAAGCGTGTTTTTCATGGATAAACTGCTGTAGACTTTGTGATAAGCTCAAGTCAAAACCCAAAGACCGACTTCTTTTATTTTTAAGAAAAAAAATTCACTGGGAATTTGAGAAACTAAAATTAATATTCAGGCTAATCCTAGACTAGCTTGGTCTACCATACAGTTGTTTTGAGGACGTTTTCCTAAGAGAGCGTATAGGCCAACGTGACAGCGTCGAAAGATATTATGGGTATTAGCCGTTTACTGTTAACTTGATTAGAACGAAACAGCACAAGCACGTTTATTCATGCTTTTACTTCCTTTTTGCCGAAACGCCGGGAGCTTAGCCAGGCAACAATAACATATGATACCAATCGGCTTTTACACTTTTTGCGAGACTTTAGTCGAAATAGCTGTGTCTTTAACGGTTCTGGAGAATTATTTAGGGCCGCATGGCGGACTTCTGCACATTCAATCATGCAGGACTCGTTACGATGTCCTCTCAATTCCAAAGAGCAATTCACTACACTTCTCTACCAATACAAAATCGATGTACCGTTCCTTAATCTGCTCGGACAACCAGCCAAAAGTGCGACATGATGGTCTCAAAATTTACCACTTTTTTTAATTTACACTTCACTTTTAGCTAATGATCAGACCGTACTCGCAATCGTGCTACGCGGTCAAAATTAAGATTAAGTTGTGTGAAGAGGTCTTAATACACCAGAGAGAGCAGTATTAATTTGAGCGTCAAGAGCAATTCGCGTTTATGTTATTTTTGCATTTCTACGCTTCGTGATTGGTTTAAAAAACTCACACCCGCTTTCTCAGCCAATGAGAATTAAATCAAAACCAATCGTGACTTGCTGACGCACGTTTTCCCGCGCTTTGCGTGCTTCGTGCTTTAAGTTCATTGGTTCACTGGAATGTCCCTGTCCCAGTTTGTGATCGGCCAAAACGATTAAAGCCGAACGAAAATGAAGTGGCCACCTCCTGTTAAGTTATCAAAGACCCGAAAATCTTGTCAGCAAAACACTGTGAATAAACCCCCTGTTAACTGGTGAAGGTTTTCGATTGTCTTTACTCCTTTTAAGCGGCCACTCCAAATTCAATACACCTAGTTTGTCTTGGGAAAGGCAAAGGCAGATAAGTTTCCGAAATAGAAAGTGAACTCCGTAAAAAGTACTCAAACACACCTTCATTTCTGTTTCGCGTGATTCCATATTACCTTGAAAGCATGCCTTTTTGCTAAATCGCTTTCTAACCCTGGAAGAACTCCGGTTTATAAACCCCTTAAGTCGGGCCCTATGTGCCCATGTTTTAAGGTTTTACTACAATACCTTGAATATACAGCGGAGGATTGCAGCTAGAGCATTTTGTAGCCAATTCCCCATCAAGGCACGTTCTGCAACTCGATGAACATTTTTCGCATTTCCTCGTGACGCTGTTGCCATAGAAACCAGGACCACACTCAGACACGCAGTAGAAATTCTTCAGGAATTTGCTCGACGTACACAAAGCTGGGAAGATTAAATTTAAAAATATGAGACGGAATTGTATCTGACGGCTGAGAAATCGCCAATAGTTAAACATTAAGTGAGATTCTAATACCCCATTTCTGGCCCTCTAAGTAAGTTCATGTTTTTACAAACAAAATGGCAAAACTCAGCTATGTCATCTCAACCCCAACGATGGGATTTAAAAGTCTACAATTAGAGGTATCTTTATTTTTTTGTTGTTTTTTCTATTTTTCAAGCACAATACCAATCGAGATAAGAGTGAAGATAAAAATGGCAGCAAAAAATATATTGGCTTTGCGTTTTAACGTGAACGGAAATCTTTTGAAAAAAGGAGCTTTTCGAACACGACAACGTCAAGATAATAATATGATTCCCTGCCGAGTTTTCCTTAAAATAATTCCAAAATGACTGGTTTTTGTTGCATTTTCATATTTCACCGGCGCAGTGTGGATGGAAAAAAAGTCGATTGTGTATTCAGAGTCCCATCCGTTTCCAAATATTCCCGGCATAACGAAACTCTCGCCACTTTGTCATCCAGTCAGGACTTAAGGTTACTTCAAACATTCGCGGGTGTCCTCCAGAAAAAAATTCGTACGCGCGCTGTTTTCTAGGAAATCCCCACAAACAATATATCAACGGAAAGGTTATAAAATGTAGAATTCGACAAAATTATGTATTGTTTTGGGCTGCTTCCCAAAGGCGGCAGAGGCCGTCAACTCCAATGTGACAAAAGGTGCAGCCGCTCGCATAGGTTTTCCCGCGCTTTCCTGCAGCGGGATATATTAACTTGGAGCTTTGATTGGTTCACTAAATTAGCTGCGCCCTCTGTGATTGGCCAGATTGACCACTTGGGTCGCCTGCATCATAAACCGCACTAATTTGCATATTTCCACTTTGTTTTGAAGAATATGTATATGCAATGAGACTAAAATGCTAATTTTTCTTTACTTTTCCATCTTTCGCACGATAAAAAAAGACTAAAAGTATTTCAACGAGATTAAACGCCAGAAGGCGTATATATGTAGCGACGGCTTACTTTTTTAGCTCTTAAAATAGAAAACAAAACTTGTACTTCCACAAAATATTTACATTTCTCGATGTTCTTAGCCAGCGATTGACAACACTGTCCAACATACTTCAGGTAACCCGATTTCAAGGTAATATTAGCTCTTGTAAACAATTTCTAGAGAATTCCAGCTTTCTATATTCATATTTGTAAGCAGATGTGTCGACTAGTAAATTCTATGTTAGCAAAACTTGCGTTAAAAGAAAATGTTGACTTATGCAATAGCTTCGAAAAATTAAATAAAAAATATTAAAGGCATTCCAGTTGATTTTATTTTGTTTCGAAAGCGAGTACAGAATGAATTGGGGTTCTTGAAACACTGAACTATATATACAAATGGGTCTTTAGGGAAATGTTTGTTCTTTCGCAGAAGACAATGTTGTCGACAAAGCGGTGCAAACAAGAAACACGTGCACGACACATTCAAAAATAACATTAAAACTTCAAATATATCTTTGCTTACCACGTTGAGAATCTGCGCTCACGGTGAAAACAAGAAGTTGAAGGGTCAGGTAGCAGATGAACGAACACTTCCGAGAAAGTAGCATTTTGTTTCAGTGAGAAACGGTGATACCATTGACCCAGCAGCCACGCACTGCAAGATCAATGTTTCAGCGCGGATTTTTCACGGTGATACTGTTCCCCGAATGATGTTGTACAAACTTCTCTCGTGGATCGAAAGCGTAACGTAGCGTAGCAAATTACAAACTCTCTTCCCGACACGAGAATAGTCTCAAACTGTTCGTCGCTCGTATACACAAAGACAATGTCATGTGATGCGTTTAACAATGCGACACGATTAAACACACGTGGTCGGCCTACGCAAAATAGAACTGACACATTTCGCCGGGAGCATTAGTAGCAGCAATGTCTGGTACGTTTTCAGCCAAATGCTTGACGTGTAACAACGTAAACAGGAATCAAACTAAGGCATGCATTACATAATCAATGCAATTATTGAAAGATAAACATAGTTTCAGCCGTCGGGCAAACTGGAGTTCCCCGTGGACGATATTAAGCGCTATTAGGCTAATCGTGGTCTAATTTAAGGCTAAATGCTGGGGCGTCAAGGTTTTCGAATTTTTTTGTTTTCGTCTGTTTTTTTCCATCGGTTTTTTGATTTTCAGCTTGTGATAGACCCCATGTCCCCTTGTAATTCAGTCTATCCGAAGACCTACTCAGAGAAGCCAAATAATGAAATCATAAAGCGGGGTACATCTGAAGGCTGTATCTTGGATAGGTAGTACGGTTTTATAACGCAAAGAACTCCCTCCAGTTTTAGGCAATCACTAATCTCTTAGCTCATCCCACATATCTATGTTTCGGGCTGTCTTGTAATTTTTTTTTTGTTGATTCTTAGGTACATTTGGGAATAAAAATATTTACTCAAAGGAATAGTGAAATTTATTGAAACGGGAACTTTTAAAGATTTGATGATGCTTTAAAATTAGAATTTGAAGGAAAGAATTGGTAGACATACACCAAACAGTTGCCCACCCGGAACCTGGGGTGCCCTTTCGGGGGCGTTCAACTGTCTGGTGGTGTTCCAAAACGTTTTTTTTTTCGTTTTAATCCCTCTTTAACCTTCTTAAAATTACACTTAAATTCAGTTTTGCGCCCGCCTTAATCCAGCGTTTTAGAGACAACTTCTGTACTACTCGCCATGAAATGGCGATGGTCAAGACTCATTAGTTAATTTTACCGGCATTGAAATACATCAAAACACTTCACATATCTCAAGTTAGGCTCGAT
>Ga0126337_10001328_pt1 | contig 14756 bp, 6 predicted proteins | sample DipCmetagenome_FD_92527 | JGI IMG/M metagenome (GOLD analysis project Ga0126337, IMG submission 92527) | Coral microbial communities from La Bocana,Puerto Morelos, Mexico - Diploria C A metagenome | ecosystem: Host-associated > Invertebrates > Cnidaria > Coral | place: La Bocana,Puerto Morelos... | reverse complement strand
TTGCGTTGTGTTCATAGGCAAGACACTTCACTCTCACAGTGCCTCTCTCCACCCAGGTGTATAAATGGGTACCGGCGAATTTAACGCTGGGGGTAACCCTGCGATGGACTAGCATCCCATCCACGGGGGAGTAGTCGCTTCATGCTATGGAAACCGGGATAAGCTCCGGCCTGATGGGCCACTTGGCTCGTATGCAGACTTTACCTTACCTTCAGACTATGTAACTTGATCCGCAACGATTAAGTCCGATTCCAAGAAAGACGGGATGTTTACACACAATCGGAAACGCTTGATTTACTATCGGTTGTCTTCAAGAACTATCTGCACCTTTTAATACCAAGAAAATTTTGAGTGACTTACCATACGGAGTCGTCATTTGGTGGGTTCAGTATTTCGTACTACCTTAAAAACCGTAAAGCTGGCTTTTAATGGTAAGTTATTTTATCATTTAAAGGACAAATGATTATGAGAAAAGATCCTTTCTCATTTGGGAAAAAATGTTGATCATTTATCGATCGATTTTGCAACACATGTCTGGCTACTTGTTTGAAAGGCCGTCGATTCTTTAAATTCCAGGCCGACTAAAGTTTCGTACTATTGTGTATTCGCAAACTCCTTCAAAGTTGCTACTGAAAGTAGTTTGCAAGTTTGATGAAAATTCATAGCCTTGCTAATCTCCAATGGAAGGCGAGCGAGTGTACCGACCAAAGCAACGTGTTAATGTATTCTCGGCTGTAGCATTTAGGCAGCAAGTCAATTGTCAGTCCCAGGGATGTGTTGTCAACAAGGTCGGTCTGGATAAGCGAAAAAAGCGACTAAAGAGAAAATATCAAAATGAACAGCAGCAGCAAACAAAGGCTTTTGATAGTCACGCGACGTTTGCGTGAGTCGGCCATTTTAGACAGCGGGAAGGTCACCCAATATATTATTTTCTTGTTCCTCTTGTTTGTAGCACAGTCGCAGCCATCCCACTAGGGTGCTTTAGCAAACCACGACGACGACAACAACGAGAACGTCACAAAGGTTTTACGAGCAAAACAACGGTTCTGCATGTACGTTTTGGTATATTCCATACCCGTCACCTGCAGAACAACAACGTGAAATAAAAAGATCTACTATTTTTGAATAGCTGCTATGGCTAATTTTTCGTAGATTCCTTTGGAATCAAATACTTTCATTTCATATTTAGCCCGATTAAGTTTTTCAGTAGACCGATACCGTACTGAACAGATCTACCTAATTGCGGCATTGGAAGGTAAAACATGATCAGTATAAATCCAATTTTACAAGGCGCCGTCCTTAGCGTCGTCGTCGCCATTGCTAAACCTTCCACATGAAGGGCCTGCTTGTACCGTGAAATACACGTTAATTTTTGTTTAATTAAACACGTTAGATTTTTAATGCTGTGATGCAGAGCCAGTATCAGATGCTCTTCTTCCTATTTCTTTGAGAAGTGAGTTTGCTTCAGGAGCTGTTTCATAAGTGCTTCTTAGTGAATTTTTCCTTTGAAAGATTACAGCTGGGCTTGCAACACCTCCTGAACATGACAGTATGTCACTAAAAAAAAGTGCAAAATGTTGTGTAATTCAAGGGGGTCGATTCAGGATTTAGGAATGCATTTTTTTGGCATGAAAAGCTGTTAGTTAGACAATTCCGAGAAACACTATTGTATATGGAAGGTCTTTCACGGAAAGTTCAGTATAATAAATCTATAGAGGAGTACAAGGTAAGTACAAGGTAATTTAATGTGCTCTAGAGTATATCTGATTCATCTGTTTATTGTGTCTGATATCGGTTAGACGAAGGGAATTAGTTTTATAATATTATTTGTATTGATAATTATGCATAGATCTTTTGTTGTAAGATATTCCTTCTATGTTTAGGGTTCATAGCAACAACATTCTTACTTGGAAAAGATATCCTGAAGTTAGGGCCATACCTAGCAGGAGTACAAGAAAATAAAAGCTGAAAGAAATATGGAGGTATGTTTAAATTAAATAAACTTTTATGCTTGTCCGAAATGAATTACAGAGCAACTTTCAAATGGGCGGACCAAACGAGCTTGACAATTCGCTGAAGCATCCGACTTAGGTATTTACATTGCCCGTCGATATCTACTTTCAATTCTCAGTTAGGCATTGCAAAATTTTGCAAAATCGGAGGGCTTAAGACATCGTACAGTAACTAGCTGCAAAGGTATTTAGAATCGTCTTCCAGGATATAGAATCGAATATTTTAGGAGACCTTTGAGCGACCACTGTCACTAGATACTAATCAATACACTGCCAGGGCCAAGAATTATTGATTTTAGTCCCCTGGATAAACTTTTTAAAAACGTTCGTCGAGCATTCACGTCACCCTTGCCTGCATGAGAGCACAATCCAAGATCTCATGTCGATGGCTGTAGACTTTAACAGACTCTGTCAAGCCATTGTGAGACTGAGAAATATATTAAGGTAAATAAACATCAGTGTTAATTGATACATTCACATAACTGGCATTTCATAATAGTTTCGCATTCGTTGGACATGGTTGTCGTACTGAGTGTTTTTTTTTTTTTTTTTGCTTATTTGTGATAAGGAATCTTGGAGAAAGTTATTTCAGATGGAAGATGAAGACGCGGCCTTAGCCAGAGCACTGGAGCTGTCGCGATTGGATCATCAACAGAGTCAGAGGGCGAGTGCAAACCCACCTGATGAAAAAAGCCGGCCTTCATCCTCAAACCAACGTCCTCGCATAAATTTGGTAAATAGATCAACTCATACTTTTAGAACGGAATGTAAGCTCAAAATTGTTCCACGACTAATGTTGGCAATGGATAATTTTCAAATAGCTTGAAGAGCTCCATGACCCTAGCCCAATGTGAACATAATTTCACGGATTTTAATGAACCTTTGTCTTCAAATGTCTCATCAGACGCAAGCCGGGTTTGACCACCAGCTAAACATTAACTAACAGTTAATTTATTGACTATATCTACTAGCGACAGCGCTTTTCCGAAAGATCTTATGGCTTGAATTGTCGCTCTTAGGAGGTTTACTGCAAAACAAATTGAAAAGGCCGCCATTAATTCAAAAAAGCTTACCTTCAATCCACGGATTCCACATTTGGGCAAAAACATTTCCGCGCTTTTGATTGGCCAGGTAAAAAAACGCATTTTTAAATATTTTGAAAACAGTCAGACATTTCGTCGATAACCATCAGTGTTTTGTTGATTTCTTGCAGGCAGACGATCCTAAGGTCACTGGAGACGGTTTAAAACAACGAGTTAAAGATATCTCTCAGGGAGGTAGGTTAGAATAGTTTTGCACAATCATCGGGAAACCTCTTGTTTTGACTCCAAGTCATTATTTTCACTTGCTCTCTTAAAATGAATCCTTATCACACACGCGATTATGTTGACATAGATAAGCCTAACTCTCTTCTATAATCATGGATCAGATCGTAATGGTCATGAAGCTGAACTCACGATTCCTTTTTTTTTGGCCACTGATCACGGATAAAGGGAAATTAATGTCCGGAGTTTTTACATTTAACAACTGGCTCGATGTCACAGCAGTATCTTAAAAGCAAACCAAAATATTAATTGCTGACATTTTGTGACAGGAACTAAAGCGTCAAGGAAAGCTCAATTTGCAGTTCCCCTCTGTCTACCCAACAACTATAAATGGAACAAACAGACAGGCGAGTGTATGAAAATCGGGGAAGAGCGTTCTTCGCTCTATGTTGTCAAGGAAGCACTCGATCAACTCAATACCATTGAAGGTTAGAGTATTTGCAGATTTTTTTTTGTTAATCAGGGAAGTCTGATTAAAAGTCACATTAAGTCATCACAAATTCAACTACAAAGAGTTTGAAGATGAAAATAATAATTTATAAGCCGGAATTCAAGAATAAGTGGCTGACTGAGTTATTGACAGACGTTCAGCTATGTTAAACATTTAAGCAATAGAGCACTTTTTCGTGTTTTCATAGCCTCATCTAAACACGAGGGGCGTTGGGGGAATTCGAGACCGTTATGCAAACCCGAGACGCATTCGACCGTTTGCATAACGTATTAGTTTTCATCCAACGTACTCTTTTGCTGACAACGAAACTTTGAATTTATATATCTGGAATGAAATAATAGATATAGATAAATTGCCTTACTTGCAAATGAATAAGAACTGTAGCTTGAAAATTGAACGCAGAAAACACAAGAATTTGGTTTGCAGGTCCTGTGAGCGTGGTGTCCATTTCTGGCCCATCAAGGAAGGGGAAGTCTTTCGTGTTGGTTGAAGCTTTCAACCAACCGAGCGTTTTCCGTCTTGGACATGAAATGGATCCAGAAACCATAGGAGTCTGGTTGTGGATTGTACCTGAGACCTATAAGGTATGACAGTCCACATCACAATTATTTATTTGTAGCTATTTTCTAACACTAATTTCTTAGTTTTTTTTCGCTGCACTAATTTAACATTGCTTATATAGGATTCCAACGGCAAGGACCTTACAGTTGTTCTCTTAGACTCTGAAGGAATTGGTTCTACTTCTGGTGAAGAATATGGTGATCGTCAGATCTTTACTTTAACAGTTTTACTGGCATCTTTATTAATATACAATTCTGCAGGTGTTCCCACGAGACATGACGTAGAGGAGTTGAAGTATCCTTAACAACTACCCTTACAGAAAGATTTCCATTCATGGAAATATCGTAGTTAGTTCACAAACACAGAAGTACATAAACAATGAGACACAATTTACACGAAGGGTGCTATCCCTACTTGCGACAAACGCTTCCGGTATCCTCCTATTACATTTAAATTTAGTAGACAGTCATTCATATTTTGATGATCACACCTGCACATGCTGGGTGAGGAGAGGGGGCAGCCCCTCCCTCTCCCCCTCCCTCTTCCAGTTTCGGACAGCTGTGAAATCTCCCTGGCAAATAGGTCATGACTCTGGCAACTACACTTAGCAAAACATTCCAAAATAATGCCGTTGGCCTGAAAAGGTGTACTATTGCATCAAACAGAGGCCCAGGCAACCATAGCTCCGCTGAATTAAGTTTGGGGATTTTTGGTACATAGCTAAATTGACTAGTCTTGAATGCATGGTGGTGAGAAAATTTTATAGCTCTGAACTCTGACAATTTGTTTGAGTATAAACCATTGAATAAATGACTGAAAATTGTTAGTCTAAATCATATCTTAGAGGAACTCAGTCACAATATTTTGGGCTATTTTTGACATGTACAAAATTACCTTTCAGAAACTGAAGGGAACCCGAACAAAGTGGTTTACTAAGAAAGAAAAAGAAAAACATCAAAGATACAATAATGAACCACAAACGTGGTTAAGGATGGACGAGTTTAACACGGTTTATAAACAACGAACTTGAAAATTTCTTGGCCAAAACCGTGATGTTGCTTCTCCAAAAGATCTTTTATTGATACAACAATAGCACAATTTATTCCCTAAGTATTTTCCCTAACGATGTATAGATTTATTGTTAACCTCTCACAGGAAATTCAGATTCGATCACAGCCTGAATCTTCAAGCACTTATAAGGACTCTACTTATTTTCGTAAAACATTCCCTTACTTCTTTTGGCTGCTGAGAGATGTGCTGCTTTCTGTTCCAAAGGGATATGAGGATATCACGGACTACTTTTTGAGAAAGGTAATAATTTGAAATGTCGGTGCTGTCAGACAAAGAGGAGGCCGGTACTGGATGGGTGGGTTTAAAGTGCCTTAAAGTGCATCAAACAGCATAAAGCCTGATATAGTTATTATTTACAAAGAACTGACCTGTCGTATTTGAAACCGAACAAGTGCTCCAAAATTAAAGACTATTTTGGTATGTAAAAAAAGTGGGCGAATAATTCCATCTATCAACAGCTTTGAGAGTTTCTAACTTCCAAGCGTTGGCAAGAATCAGGTACTTGGATTTAACACTCACCAAAAATCCTTTAATTTTCCTTCCTCAATTCTCATGCTGTCTTTTTTCTTTTATGTTATAACATTGCATTTACGCTTGAACGTGTCAATTGTTCTATGCTTAAATTATAGGAAACCATCTATTGGTAGCTCTGAGGTTTGGTGAGCGATTACTACTTAAAGTATGACACGAATAATCTAAATTATTGCATAATCTTTTCTGTGATATATTCAATTAACGATTTTCCTCAGAGAGGCCTCTGATTTCATTTAATATGATTACTTTAACTAGTTCGTATAAACTTTTCACGAGTCTTTCAGCCAATACCGTCATGGCCGCTGACCAATCGCTTCCAACGGACCAAACTCATAACATGGTTGACTGACAAACACTATTCACTTGACTCTCATGACCGCTTCACCTCAGTTTGTCGAAACGTACGTCACCAACAACAGTTCTTTTCAGAACTACTCTCTTCCGGACGATCATACTATAGGAGAATCTTTGTTCACAATATTTGCCTCATTAGCATAAGCAATTCAGTTTTTGATGGAGCTACAAATAAATCAGTTCTGAATATTGAAAGTTCATAGTATGATTAACTCTGCCAATGAATGTGAGCCAGGTCTATTGAATACTTTTTGCGCAACGCGCGTTAAAAAACTCAAAATTTTACAAAGAATATATGAGTTCGTTAGCGCTTTTGCCAACCAGAGATTCTGCAGTTTTTGAAACGCAATTTCCCCCTGAATATTATACACAAAGAGCTTAACATTTCACCATGTATTAACTTCCACTAGCTCTTTAGTTGCCTGGAGTAAATTTATATCTAACGTGTTTCCTTCTGTACGTAAAGTCCTATGCAAATGAGCAAAAATGTAAACAATGGAGTCAGCAAAGAACCCCTATACGAAATGATACTCCTGGGTTCAAACCATTTAACATGGTTACCTTCGTTACGTAAATCTAAGTATATCGATCGTCCCTTGTAATATAAAACCCACTAACAGCTTTAATCTCGACAGCAGCGATGAATATTCTCGAATTATCATCCATTCCCTTTTAATCCACCGAAGTCAATCAGCGGTATGTATCGTGTGATCCTCGTCTGGGCCGTAGATACATAAAGTAGAAAGTTGTTCCTATCATGTAGAAGGTAAATTTCCACAAGAAGATAGGGCAACCTTTTAAAAAACTCATAAAAAACAAGCTATCAAAATGCAAGAGAGTGTATCAAGAGGTGCTTCTAAGCAACGTGATAGAAGTTTCACATCACTTGAACGACTTCAAATGTTATTTTCTTTTAGGTGTTTCAAGAAAACGTTTCATCATCTACAGACCAAGGGACTAATGTAGTTAGAAGCATTCTGGACTTTTTCCCTTGTTTTAGCGCGTTCGATTTACCTCCTCCTACAACTGATAGAGAAGTGTTGAAACATATAAACCAGGAAAAAAGCCAGCTCAGTCGTCCGTTTTTGAGAGGCTTAGAAGTGTTGAAGGTCAAGCTAAAAACAATTTTATCTCCTAAACGCGGTTTCAATGATGGGGAATTCGTCACCGGCGAAGGTAAAGACTTGTTCTCCTCCGTTTTTTAGGAGTGCCCTAATTCTTCTCTTAAAACCTTCATAAATCTACAATCTACAGTCTCTTTTGAACTGTCTATCGGAAATCTCCCCTTGAAAAATCCTGTATCTGACCCTGCTGTTTCTATTGTTGTTGCATTTTCAGCCCTTGCCGCTCTTGTCAGCAACTACGTTGCGGCTCTGAACACCCCCGGGGCTGTCCCCAATGTCCAAAGTGCATGGGATACGTATATCCAAACAAAGTGCTCTGAGGTAAAAGCAGCTGCCATGAGGCTGTATGAGGGTACAATGACGTCTAAGCTGGATGGTGCGTTACCATGTGACAGTGATGAAATTCGCCGTGTCCATGAGATGGCAATGGAGGAAAGCTTGAAGGAATTTCAAACAGGCACTGTACAAATCTCTGCTGAAAGTTGCAAAAAGTACTTGGAAGAGCTCATGGTAAACATTTTTAGATAAATATTATAAAATATGTCATAGACGAAATACTTTGACCATCCTTTCGGAATCTACTATAATGTTGATGGCATCTGAATTTATACTAAAGGTTTGTCATGTATTCTAGCCTTCTAAAATTAGCCTTTCAAAAATGCTGAAAATGCATTCTTAAACATCAAAGAGAAAACGTCTTGAGTTTGAAAACTCCTTTTCCGTGGTAGCGAAAAAAGACCACACCCAAATTGAAAAACAATTAGACAATCCGCTTTTGAGATAGTTAATTATTGTTATTATCCAGGGAGCGTAATGTAAGAGATTTCGGGAATTCCACATTCAACATTAAGCTTGAACAGCAAGCACAGACGTGTATTTAGAATTAAGAACAATCATCTTGCATCATGGATGCACTGAGAATGGCCGACAATAACTGGTCTCAGTCGTGAAAAAGTAATCAAGTCAACAACTCTACAAAACGAGTGGAATACCCTTTCTATCTTCTTCAGGAACACATAGAAAAAGATTTGAAACGATGGCATGAGGAGAACCAACAACGTACTAAGAAGAGCTGTCAGAAACTGCTGCATGGCCTCAAAAAAAAACATTTGGATCCCATTTTCCAGCGGCTTACGGGACCAATGGGAGCCTCTGTCAGTTTTGATGAAATAAAAGATAGTTTCTTGGCCATTGAGCGCGACTTTAAGAAGCTAGCAAAGGGAGCCAAAGATGTTTGTGCCCAAGAGTTTTTCGAGTTCCAGCCGGTACGTTTACGTGAAAATTTACACAATGGATTAATCTAGCTTAATTTAATTACACGTTTCATAATTTTTTACAGAACTATTCTTAAGTTTGGAGACAAAACTGGCTAACCAGGGAGTTCGAATTAGCTCTTGTTTACAGAAAATTCAGTTAAAAAACAGGAAAGAATTCCTTTCAAGCTTTGGCTACTATGTTCTTTAATTTAATAATCACAGTTTATGTACTGCAGGAGCTGCAGTCAGAAATGGAGAAACACAAGGCGCTGTTGAAGCAACTTAAGGATTACGATGAAAAGTTGTCCCAGGAAAAGAAAGATAGAGCTCTCCAGGAGAAGGAAATGCAACGGATACTGGTAAAAATTCATCCACAACGTACTATGCTTAGAGCGTTGAGAGTGCTCTTAATATTGTCTTATGAAATTGATATATAATGATATATAATTCATAGATAACGACTCTGATGCAAATGAATATATGAAAGATCATATATTTGAACTGCGGAGAGAGATCTAAATTTATGATTGATCGCAGTTACACACACAACTTAAGCAGTTTTGAAATTAAAGCCTGAAAAAAATTCAGGCCTGAACGTGATTCGAACCCATGACCTCTGCGAAACCGGTGCAGTGCTCTACCAACTGAGCTATCAAGCCATCTGGGAGCTGGTCACTTCGTGAGTTCGTAATATACCCGTAGAAGGTGAATGATGCAATGCAATGATGATACCTTCTACTGCGATGATCAATCATAAATTTAGATCTTTCTCCGCAGTTCAAATATATGATCTTTCACATATTCATTTGCATCATTCACCTTCTACGGGTATATTACGAACTCACAAAGTGACCAGCTCCCAGATGGCTTGATAGCTCAGTCGGTAGAGCACTGCACCGGTGTCGCAGAGGCCATGGGTTCGAATCACGTTCAGGCCTGAATTTTTTTCAGGCTTTAGTTGTGTGTGCTTAAGTTGTGTGTGTAACTGCGATGATCAGTCATAAATTTAGATAAAGACTCTTTTCACTCTGCATCATCATCATCTTCATCATAATTAGCAAGGAATCCCAGAGCAGAATTTTTCAAACAGTACTGCACTCTTTCGAAATCCTAGTCATCAAGGAAAACAAATGGCCAACTTTTGTCTACGTGCTATTTGTCAGCAAGGGTACGGGACACATGTTCATATCTGGGACTCGTAGTTTACTTGCTGAAAGCCTTTTTTCTAGATGGATCAATGTTCAAACCTTTGCGAGGCTAGAGGCCAAATGTGAAGGATTTAAGGTCGAGTTTGTGAACATGACGTAAAGTTGCAAGAGTAAAGAAAACAATATCATTTGTGTAATTTTCTTTGGTGATTTGCAACCAAACGTGCCATGTTTTATAGTGGGTGGGTCATGCAATTTTTAATCTTCATCTAGGGGGTGGGTCACTCAGTTTTGTGCCAAATGCAAGGGGTGGGTCATGTGTTTTCCAATTACCACACTGAGTTTAAAATACTACGTTTGCAAAGTTTCCCAAACAAAAAAAAACCTAATTTGCTTTCCGTGTAGGAATATCACGCTTGAAAAGACACGAGTCACGTCTTCTCACTCAAACTATAAGCGTGTTTATTTCTTTTGACCTTTTATTAGTGCTGACAATACATTCCTGGTTGTTTCAGGAGGAAAATGCCCATATGTTGAAGGAAAACCTGACAAAACAGAAGGAGGTTTGTTCTGTCGCTTTTTTTCTGAGGCTTTTAGGGACTGTTCATTATTTATCGCCTAAATAGAGAGAGGTAAACTTTAAGGGATGGAGTGCCTAGACAAATTTTGATTTCCGCAATGTCTGATATCAGCTAGTCACGGGAAAAATTAAAGTTGTTTTTACTTACAATATCGTGAGTATTGTCAAAAAGTAATAGATGTTTCTATTGTAAGTAATGTCAGTACACGTTATAGACACTGGAAACTAGTATTTCACAAAAAAAAAACATCTCTTTAGTCTTTCTCGCTCGCTCGTATAGAGCGTGTTGCCTGCCGTAGATATATTGAAACAATCACCACAGTACCAGTGTCATCACGTTAGGGACGACCCGACAGGGTGTATTAACAACATCAACAACACACGTGTTTATTTTCCTTCGAATGACTAAGGAAAAAATATTGCAATATAGGAATAGAGACCATAAGTGGTAAAACACCACCCAGAATAACTGCAGAAACCAATGTGGATGAATGGCTGATCTGAATAACTGAGAAAACGCAAGATCGATACATACAGTGCTTAGATATCGACAAAACACGCCAAGACATGTATAAAAAACAGGAACGATATAAAACATCTTTTTTGTATTTCTTTTTGAAAACTTTCACGTTCTCCTGTTTTTATTCCTCACGTATGGTATTCTATACTACAGCTTCTTTATGTTCTGGATTGAATTGGTTCTCATTACGAAATGGTAAGCCTGCCGCATGCAACTATCGAGTTTTCATGCGATAGCCCAAGTCATTCTCGCGTATGATCTATTAGAGGACAGATGCACGATTGACGTCATCATTACATAGTTTTTCCTTCTGCTTTTTGAAATGGCGGAACGTTGTGAGAATTAAGATAATATTTTACGTGTCTGGGTAAAGATAAGGTACAAAAAAGTCTTGTCGAGGCATTGAACAGGTACGAGAAGCAGGAAGAAGTAAGAAAAAGCCGTTTCTCTTTTAGAGAGTGACTCAAAAAATACTCGAGTACCCTCAGTCGGCAGTTGAGCGAGACTCGCCAAACACAAAATTTTCTCGGATTTAACAAATCCAATAGACAAAATGTTTATTACATAAAAAAGTTTAAAAAAGTCAACTTTTCTCAGTCTCAAAATAATTGTTCAGACAGATTGATGTCAGGAATGAAACATCAAATAATCACTTCTTAATAGCCTGCGAACAGGCTCCCAGCGAGGGCGGAAAAAACATTCGGCGATCGAAAGCGTGATTCCGTGAGCGAAGCGAGTGGCACTCCCTCGTCACCAGACCGCTCTCGGCTCGTCACGCTCACCCTAGACTACACTCGGCTAGCTCGCTCTAAAACCGGGAGCCTGTTCGCAGGCTAGTTCTTAAAATCAGTTAAGCTTACTGAATGATAACCTTTTCGGGGTGGAATTTTGCAAAATTGCACAAACCTACCATTAGGTAGCCCACTCTTCTTGCTTTCTTTTAAAAAAAAATATCTTAGTACGAATTTTTGTAGCAGAGTGGTTTCAAATTTTGCGTTTTGCGTGTCTAAAACGTTATCCCCAAAGGTGTTATGACATGCCAACACTTAAGACCTCCGGTGAGTTTCACGCGGGAATACATCCGGGGATGCTCAGATTACGTGATGTGTTCACGAAGAGTTTGTGTTTCATTTGCGGTCCATGCGAGGAGAAATGTGAGGCGAATTTGTTGAGAAACGACCATGAAATGATCAGGAAAGCGGAAACGTGAGAGTGTTCACCCTGGGTTGAAGGTAAGAAAAAGCCCGGAAATAAGAAAGTGAACAAAAATTCGAATGGCTGCAGATCGAGCGGCGAATAACTTTTCCCGCGAATTCGAGACTATTTTGTAACAAGCGACATCAGGGAGCAGCATGGGCCGCATTCACACCCGCGTTGACAAGGTGTGAAAACTAATAAAATCTTTTCGGCCCGAACACTCGGAGTTCAAATGAATTTAATAGGGTATGTAGATTGTCGGATTTTTACGAAATTGAAAGTGTGTTGGGCTTTAAAAATATTCGAAATATTTTTCCTGTGACACCTCTGTGACACCTGTGTCACCTGTGTGACGCGAAACGAAAAAAAAATGCTCGACACACTTTAATAGCCTATCAAGTGCTGATCGATAGAGTGCAGTTTGTTTTGATGTAAGGGATAACGTGGATGTGGGTAATTGGCGAAGCGAACATCGATAGTCTCAACGGTTTGAAGGCTCGCGCGCGATAAATTTCCAATATTTTTATATATTTGGATTCTACATGTCATAACCTTTCCATAGATATATAGTTATCCATGGTTCCAGCGAAAATCACGCGCGTATGAAACATTTTGCGAATGGCACCCGAAAAGATTATCAGTAACCTTAAAACAGACACGTAACTTGCTTTCCGACGTGATAATTGCAGTTCGTTTCAGCGAGCAAAGTATGGCTCACAACAGCTCATGGCCAACAGTATTGCAGCTAAAAGGTGTCTTCGATACTATGTCAAGCTGATTTAAGAATCACCAACCGCAGCGGACACAAATTTCCACCGTCGCTAATGCTCCTTTCATTCAAAACTCGAATCAAATGGCCACCAGTGTTGACCGGAACCGCAAGTTTTCCGAGTGTATTCTTTCAACTCCTGCAATATCCAAGGGGGCTTACAAGGCTGCTCTGATGACAAAAACGGACTTGATTTTTCCAGTATTTTCTTTAAGATTTGTAGATTACGCAGTTTTTTTCTGCTTTCGCTGTAAGTTTTCATTCCTCGAGAAACCATCATGTGAGTCAAGTTTGACTGTGACGTGATTTGTCTGAACCAATCACAGTTCTTTGCTAGCATAGCAACCAATTAGATTGCTTCATTCTATATATACAGCAGATTAGGTCAAATGGCTGTTTTCGTGGGCAAAGGCCAGCTTTCGTGTAATTGAGAAATACAGTATGTTTCTTTATAGCATCAGTGACGCACTCGGCTATCGCCTCTTGTGCCACTCTCTTGTTCTCATCACATTTTGACGTTATCTGTGATCTATTACTGAACAGACGCACGGCAACATGGAATCTATTTGTTAAATGGATGCACGCGTGTAGTTGCTAAGCACCAAAGAAGCGTAAGAGTCGTGCGAGGTGATAGCCGAGTGCGACTCTGGCTTCTTCAGTGCTTAGCAAACCTCCCAAGGGCATCTATAACTCCATAGTTGCCCTGCTGTTCGCTTACCATTTTATGTCGCGCGGGCGACTGGGGACGAGGAAGGAAAGTATTTATTGAATCTCCTGCCTACATGAAGTCAAAAGCACAAGAACAACCACGCGAAAATATTCAATCAAAAATCTGACAAAGCGGTGAGTTACTTTACGTTTTCTCGATCGGCGCACAAACAAACAACTTCAAACTGGTCAGTAAACCTAAATATCACGTTAACAGCCGCGTGAACGAGAACTGCTGTCTAAAAAAGCGTTTCTCAAAAGTTAGTTAAATTTGGATCGGCTTTTCTGAAGAATTGAAAACAAACTTTTGGTACGGTTGGGCTCTCTGTCTTTCACGGCGTCTTGGAAAAAATAATAAAAAAAAAACAATGCGGAGCTAGAGACAGTGGTAAAGAAAGCGAATAAACACCACTGGCTTCGAGCTGCTTAATTTGAGATGCTCTTCTTTAATAACAGGTTTTTGGCTTATAAATTGCGTGTCAAAGGTTGAAATTGAACACGTTGAATAGCTTTAAAATGATGATCTCTGTTACTTTCGTTATTTTGCTAAAATAAGCTTAAGTGAACGGAAAACTGAGGTTTAAAGGAAAGTGTTAGAAATGTATATATGTTATTTCCCGGCCGGGAGGTCCGTATTGGGGAAAACTGTGCTCAAGACCGAGGGCACAGTTTTTCCCAATACGGACCGACCTAGGCCGGCAAATAACGTGTTTATTTTTTTCTCTCTGGAAAATTACTGTATAAGAAATATTTGTGTTGATTTTTTACTGAAGCAGTTTCACACCGTGCGCGTGCGTTTGACGTTTCGGACAAGCAATACAGAAAAAAAGAACAGAGAAAAGCTAATCAGCACGACACACATTCATCAAAATTAGAAATGGCTTTATTTATTACTTAAGGCAGGCAAATTCATCAAATGTCAAAAATGTCACTCAAATGTCACGCTTGATCACCTGACTGAAAGTTGTTTACAATTCATTCAAAATCTGTAGAATGTAATCTGTTTTCTCGAGGTTTACAATACGTGTACCTTAGTGCCAACCGTTTTCCTACGACATGGGAAAACGGAATTCGAACTTCCAGTTTCGTTTTTCGTTTACCCATGTCATCGGAAAAGGGAATTTGAATTTCTATTTGCCTGTTTCG
>Ga0126337_10001327_pt1 | contig 14756 bp, 7 predicted proteins | sample DipCmetagenome_FD_92527 | JGI IMG/M metagenome (GOLD analysis project Ga0126337, IMG submission 92527) | Coral microbial communities from La Bocana,Puerto Morelos, Mexico - Diploria C A metagenome | ecosystem: Host-associated > Invertebrates > Cnidaria > Coral | place: La Bocana,Puerto Morelos... | reverse complement strand
TAATTTTGTGCTGTGTTTCAAAAATATTGTGTTGTGTTTCAAAAACATTGTGTTGTGTTTCCGAAACATTGTTTTGTGTTTCACGAATTGTTTGTTGTGTTTGCAGATATGGGCCACCGTACTGAGTCTTTCACAGATTCTCCAGGTAAGCGAGTTTACAAACGGATTTTCCAGGTTAGCGGGTTCAACAGACAGACTAAAAATACCTCTTTCTCACTTCGATTCTACTGAAAAACTGGTTTGAAATACAATAACCTAACGCCTTTAAATCAATGCATATAATTAATGTCAATCACGATTCTTGTAATCAAATAAATCTGTCAATTAAGAGGAAACGCCCATTTGATTGACGAAACAATGTCCCTCAGTCCCCCATGATGAATTCAGATGTGTCGGCCAAAAAATAAAAACAAGAAAAAATGAACAAAACAAAATGATGACTTAACTAACAACTAATATGAATCAGATAACCCACTCCGCATCCAGCCTCCCGCGCGTGACGAGCCATATGATATTCTGCGTGGGAGGCTAATGCGTATCTCGTGACCACAAATATTAATATCTGACCTTCGCTTTACTACTTGCCTCGGCAAGCATGTGCTTCGGTTGGCAATTCTATAAATACACATTTTATTGGCATACAAGCGAGGTATTCATTCGATAACAACCGGTCGACTTTTCGAAAATGATTGGATAGTTGCTTGAATTAGATAATCTTGGCACAGAAGTATTTGTTTTGCTTTTTACCCTTGCAAAATCATTTCTGTTGCTCCATTTTGTTCGCTGAAGGACTGCCCAACATCAGACACAAATGATAAGTATGGCGCCATCATGGAATGTGCATACGCAGCGGGTTTTTTTCCAAAGATGCTTACAAAGCACTTTCGTTTTCTCGACATTTAATGCTTTGTTTAGACTGATTTGAAGATCAATCTATCAGTACTGAATGTGCTCTGATAGACTTTGTAGCCCACGTACAAAATTTCATTTTCGTTCGTTGTCAGCAAACTCACATTTGACTAAGTGCCTGGTTACAACGACGCAACGGCAATCATAGTCCAGACCATTTTTACCGCAAAACTGTGGAAGTCCTCGCCACAGTTCGTACCGCAGAGCATCCTTTAGGACGATTGACAATAACAGCGCCACCCACTTGCAGTAGAACTGTGCTGCAGTAGTCTGGTGTAACTTTCATTGCTTAACATATTTCAATTCTGTTATATCCAGTATTACCTTTTCGCTTGCATGTGATGACAAAGAAATAATGCAATAGCATGTGTCAAGTAGGCATAACAATACAAGCTGATTTAGTTGACCACGACGAGGCTGAGACTAACAACTCCTTGTACTCGTCTCAGACGTAATGAGCTTTCAAGGACGTGACTCGACTGATTCTAAGCCTACAAATATCGATAAAGTTACTTTATCTATGCCATTATCCCACGGCTTTTCTATATGCAGAGATGTCGTTATTTTTTTATAACTACGTTCTGGCCTTGTTTTGTGGTTGTGTGTGTTATATCAGGCAAGCGAACAATTTGATAAAGAAATTTGGCAGTTGATCTGCACCGAAGAACCCTTGTCTTGATTCGTTCTTGTCAATCAGCACCTCTTGTTTTTAAGGCTATAGGCATTGTTTCGGCTGTTTACCTGTCAAAGTCACGTGACTAATTTCACTTCCGGTTTCGATCTGGTGATCACGCGCGTTTCTTTTTCGAGATTCGTTTGCCATCAATTTATCAATATGGCAAAGTAACTATTCTGGTTCGACTTAGAAATCGAACCAGGATTTGTTACTTATACTGCGCCCTAGCCGGGCGAATCGTCCGCGTTAGAAGGTAAGTAAGGCTACCAGTACTCAGATATATTCAAATACGAATCTTACTATTGTTGTTTACTTTTCTTAGTGTGATAAATGACTAGTCTCGATCATCTTGGTTCGTAGATCTGTTCATTTAAATAAAGTTTCGAATGTTCACTGCATAACTACGAGACAGTTGTGATAAAATGGCAAACATCTTGAATCCACGTTGATACCATGGGCTGTTAAGACCGGCAATACTTCCGCTATCCTTCGTCGTAGGCAGCTGATTCTTTTTTGCAGACTCCCTTAAATGTTTTTTTTGCTAGATTGTTTGATCGTAACTGAAGGGGCAATGGTTAATATAGCGGCTAGCGCCGACCGATCAACAGAATCAACAAAACTTCTGAGTACAGATCTGCTCTGTTTTGTCGTGTCAATTTTTCATGGAGGTTTGAGTATAACAGGGAAACGAAACCGGTCTCCACCATTAAAAATAGGAATTTTCACAACAGAATAGTCGCAACTTGTTTGATCTTAACTGAAGAGGCAATGTTGAATATGGCGGCTAGCGACGACCGATCGTTGAATCAACAAAACCTCCGAGTACAGTTCTGTTTTGCTCTGCCGTCAGTGTCAGTTTTAATACGGCGGTTCGAATGTTGATAGGGAAATAGAAATAGAATTTACCTTTAAAAATAGAAATGTTCGCAACTCAACAGTCAAAACATTCGCAATACATCGTTTTCGAAATATTAAAATTGAGGCTTAGCCGGAGGACACAAAGAAAAGAAATTAAATGACCTGGTTTATTCATGTCATTTGTTTGTGTTCCCTAAGCATCACCATGAAGCTGAATTTTAATTTATCGAAAGTGGTCTATTGGCTCACCAATAAAATATAATTTAACTCCAGTTCGCGGGTGAAAAGGAGAAAACACAAGGGACTCAAATAATGTATTCGATGCACCTTCAAAAAGTAGCTGAGTACGCTAAGTGTTTATTGCATCAGTGTGATTTTTACGTTTCCTTGAAATAAAAATGACCTGGCTTTCGTTTTATCGCTGATTCTGCGAATATTTAAGGGGGTTTCCATTGTAATAAATACTAAAAGCAGCAGTTTCGATGTTGTACATCAAAGATCACAGATTGGGTTTTGCGTCTATTCCCACTTGTATTAACAGGCTTAGTTTAAAGTCTCTAATGAATCAGTTTTCGTTTAAGGCCGTAAGATTTACAAGATGTCTTGCTATGAAAGAAACTGAACAAGTGGCGTGAAACTTAGGAGTCGACTTGGCAATACGTTATTCAACTAAGGTAGGTATACCTGTTATATTTAACAGTATTTCTGAAGCTTTCAACATAATTAGTAGGCTATACTGTGACTAATTTCGGTTTCATAATAAACATGACGTCGAAAGACTGGATCGATCTGCTTCAGTGGCCCGATTAATACTGGAGACAGATCACCCGCCTCTGACGAGCTTGGGCAAAGAACGGTAGCTCGTCTGATAATCCATCTGTGTGTACGGGCAAGCAGACGGATCATCCATCCATATGAGCTATTGCAATAGTCCGTCCTGTGAGACGTGGGTAACTCGTCTCGGAGGCGAGGATGATCCGTCTCCAGTATAAATCGGGCTAACGGGAGTAATGGTCCGAATTTATAATATTTTAGGAGCAATTAATGGATTGCTTGGCTCCACATTACGCTGGGGAAGTTTGAACAAAAAGCAGCATTATTTCTACGGTTTGGCTTTATCCACCACGCCAAACCGAGCTTTACGTAAACGCTAGTAAACCGGAGTAATTTGAAAACGACGGCACTGCGTTTTAGTGTAGAGTAAGACGGAGATTAATTTAAACACGGAGCTTTTAGAAACGATGACTTCACGACAGTCATGTGATTTTTCTGACTGAGTAGTCCAAAAATAACCGGTGATCTTCAGGTGGCGTTTTGAGTTCAAGGTTCTTCGACGTCTTGTGGATAGTAAACATTTAATGCATTTTCAGAAACACGGTTTTAAAATGTCTTTGGCGTGGCGCGGACGGGGCCTAAATTGTTTCTATTTCAAAAGTACTCTTGAGGCGACACCGGGAGATAGAAAATGTTCATCTCGTGTTTCTTTGATATGTCGGAGATCTTCAGATTTTTTGCAATCGAAACGTTTATGTGACCTTGTCTATGAAACCAAAGTATGATGATAAAACAAGAGTTACACAGGCAACACCAAATGGTGCTTTATCGTCGGTGTTGGGGGACAGATCTAGAACGCGAAGCGCGCTTTGTGGTCGCGAAGCAACGAAAAACAAACCGCGTTGTGTCATTTTTGTTTTCTCCTCTCGCCTGCTCCTCGCGCGTCATGATCTAAGGCAGGCCATCAATTAACACTCGTAAATTGATTTGGGTCTGATATTTACCAAACATATCACTGTAGTCGCATATTATGTCCACAATATAAAGCCATATATAAAGAGCCACCAAAATTTTTTATCCTCATCAGGCATGAGTGGCCCTATCTTTATATCTCTTTACAATTTTGCAGCGTGCTTCGTTTGGTACGGTGGCCCATATATGCAATGCACAAATAAAAATTTCAGTGCATAAATATCGATCTTAATACATTAATAACATACTTTTCAATGCACAAATGTACTTTTCAGTGCACAAATATATTTTTCAGTGCACAAAATTATTTTCCAGTGCACAAATGTATTTTTCAGTGTACAAATATGTTTCAGTGCACAAATACGTTTTCTTTTTTTCCGTGTTTATGGACCGAGATGGCCAATATCCAGTCATCTTGACCTCGCGCTTGGTCATTAACCCATATTTATTTTAATCCCAGAAGGCACGACTGGTGTACCTTCACTTGCTTCAATTTGGTTCATGCCATGGACGCTGCCTCAGTGAATAACCACGTCCTTGGCAAAGAAACTACGAATTACGCTCGACTGTGTCGGCTTCTAGTGGACGGGGGAACTAAGGTTTTTCGAGGCATTTTTGATAAAATACACCCCCCGGAAAGCCTTTACCATACGTTATCAACCCATCGAGCGTTCTTGGAATCGCTTTACACGGGCAATCAAAGAATTCTCAACAGAGAACAATGGAGAAAGCTGTTTCCTTCCACGCCCTCGATTGTGTCATCACAAAACTTTGACATCACCCTGTTGACACTGCTGTTGAGAAACATTTCAGGCTTGAGACCACCCGACACTGGCTGGAATACTCTTCCTCCTGCAACGGACACGAGCACTGAAGCTGACATCATACGAGTGAAGTATTGGAGAAACGAAGTATACGGTCATGACAGCCGGGCTTTTGTTCACGACCTGATGTTTGATAGATACTGGCAGGATATTCAACAAACATTGATACGGCTTGGAGGAAAACGTTACGGACCTGTCATAAACACACTAAAGGTTGAATACATGGACCCAGATGTTGCGCCACGTTATCGAGAACTTCTGAAGCAGTGGATAGAGGAAGACGGCAAAATTGATCAAATTGAAGGTAAAATATTGCATAAAAAGTGCCTATAATTGCAGATAGATCTACTTGCTTTGGCTACACTGCACCTTTAGCAGTGTCCTACGTCTAAGTGACGTAGCGCGTCCGCTTTAAACTATAGATACTTAAAACCCTTTGACAAATTAAAGGTTATAGAGCTGGCAATCAAGCTGTATCAAACATTTTGATAAAAAGTTAATTGTAGAATTTTTAACGGCCTTTAAGTAGGAGCGTCCGAGTCGCCTGAAAGTTACAAGTCAAAGCCACAGAATATAAGCAAAACAATTTTAAAAACGTTTACATGGTTGCCAAAATTGTAAGGTAAGGTCTGCATACGAGCCAAGCGGACCATCAGGCTGGAGCTTACCCCGGTTTCTGTAGCATGTTGCGACTGGAAATATTTCTAGGTTACATTCAGCATTAGGTTCGGGTGCCCATTTATACAACTAGATGGAAAGAGGCATTGTGTGGCTTTGCCAAGAACGTAACACAATGTCGAAACCGGAGCGCTCTATACGGAGTCAAGCGCACAAACCATGAGGCCACCATTATTGTGATGACTGTTATTTACAGGGTGTTAGGTCTGTGTGAATGGCGTAACTGCTTTCCCAATGCTTTCACTGATGACTGCCCTTCTTTAATCAAAGGGACTGTGGTGTATAACGTAGGATATTTCTATGCAAAAGCAGAGGAAATATCTCTCCATCACCCTTCTGTGGGCTTCAGATCGTCTTCAAAACAATGGACAGGAATGGCGATTCTTGGAAAAGTGAGAAGAGTGTTCAGGAATTTACAATCGTTGGGGAAACCCAAAGCTGCTGGTAAGACAGAACAACGTTTGTTTGTACTCAAGAATTTGTGCTTAATAAATGCAATATGCCAATTCAAATAAACAAAGTATCGTCAGTAGCTGGTCACTCAAAAATAATTTGACTGACCACCATTTATTAACTGAATATATACACAGAGTCAAGTTAGAAGGGAGGGCTTCACTAAATTATCTGAATGTTAACATTTTAATCAAGTAAGCCTGGAGTAAGAGGAAGCGTACTATCTTTATTTCTACATGTATGAAATGGTATGGTGTCTCATTTTTCTTATAATTTTCTCCGATACCTTCATCCATAATTCAAAGGCCAATAATAAGTATGCCAATTTCCAAAGTCGTCTTGTTCGCGCAGTAATCGAAATAAGTTACTCCATAAAAACATCCAGGGATTTTCTTAAACAGTTATTTCGTGCACTTATTCAAATAACTGGCATCAGAGCACCTGAAATTGCTGTATCTATTCTATCGCTCACTAGTGTAGCCAAGTAATCTCTATCCCGGTTTTTATTCCCTTGGAGGGCCAAGCTGAGAATCTTTCGTAAACGTAACATACCATGTTTTGTTACCGTTCAGCTCCAGTTTCCTAGCGTGCGACGCGAATACATGAATGTGAAGCAAAAGAAGAACGATGAAGCGGCGAGATGCGCTTTTGTGGAAACAAGAGAATACTCTCATTTCCTTTTCTTTTGTTTTCTTCTTCTAATGTTTATTTTTTCGATCCCGCGAAGGAATTTAGGAACAAAAAACGTACTCTCGTAGTCAATTAGGACAGTTTCCGAAAAAGAAGTTTAGTCTAAATTATTAAATGCTTTACCTTGGAAAATGACGAAAACTCCCCGGAATGTCGAAATTAACAGGGAGGTAGTCTAATCTACACATTTATTTCTTTTTAGCAGCATGTGGAGCGAAAGAAACTCTATTGAATATGGAGCTTAATTCGCACGAAGTTTCTGCAAAAAGCAGCACAAATCGAATAACGTCAGAAATGTTTCACATCGAAGACATACGAACCCCAAACAAAGCTGTCGTGGCGTGGCTTGAGGAGACTATTAACCTCCAGCAAAGCGGCCATGTAGCAGCTGCTCGGGAGAAACTTCAGTGTGTCTTTCGAATCGTTAAAGACCTAAAAGAGCGTTTTTTAAGTAATCCAAGTAAAGACGGTCTGAGAGAATTACGTCCCTGGAAAAAGCTTTTTCTAGAGGACAGCGTGAGTTGTTCTGTAAAACACGGAACTTTACTGTTGGACTCAAGTAATTCTGAACCACAGTTTTACAGTAGTTTGCTTAACGTTATCGGTGCCTTTGCTGTGGTAATCTCTGAATTCAAAATAGCTAAAGAAACGTTTTCAATGCTGACGAATTTCCATCGAAAATCAACTGAAACAAGTTGTAAGCGCGACTTGGGGGCAGCTTACAACAACACAGGCTGCATATCACTGATACTAGGAGAATTCGAACAGGCAGAGCACGATTTTAAAACGTCGGTGGAACATTTGGAATCGGCTGAGTTACACAATCCATTCCTGGAGACGGTGTCTATTGCAGTAAATAGCAACATTGGTCGGTTACACCAGCTTTCTGGAAATTATTCCAAGGCCCTTGAGAAACAAGAACAGTTGGTCGAATGTTGTAAAATTAAGGAAGTAAAAGAGTTACCTCTTCAAGTTGTATTTACCCTGCTGAATAACCTGGCAGTGTTGTGTACCACCCTCGGGAAATTCAGCAAAGCAGAGCAAGAGTTGAAGTGGATGTTATCGTACTGCTCCGAAATGAACACAGAAGATTGCGAATTTCTTCAAAATTTCGTAGCGCTGCATCTTTCTGAAGTATTCTTGATTCATGGAAAGCCAAAGGAAGCAGAGAAATCGTTTAGGCTTGATGATGACATCGAAATGTTAGGAGGACTACACATCAATGTACGCATTGAAACAGTTGAGAAGTTGGTTGACGTGAGCGTCCTAAAAGGCAAAATCAGATTTGCCTGTGAGCTTCTGGAGAGAAGCGCACGCATTATCGAGAATATTTTTGGAACTGATCATTTTAATGTTGCCTTGTTGCTTTACAAGCAAGGAACAATTCTAACTCTCGCTGGTGAGATCTCGAACGCGGAGGAGAAATTCAAAAGCTCCATTGAAATTTTGGAAGAGATTTTCGGGGAAAAGCATCCGCTTCTTCTCAAGTGCTACATGTCTCTGGGTGAACTGGCTTTGCGATCAAAACGAGCAGATGAATCGTATTTTTACTTTAAGAGAGCTATGGAAAACATAGAGGCCATGTACCAAGTATCATTTGAGAATCAGTTGTCCAGAACATATTTAGAAATGACGAGCTCCAACACCTTTCATCAGAACAAGATGGTAGAAGATGCAACGAAGATTGAAGGTCTCGTTGCTGAACATGGTGTTGCATTGGCAGTATTGTTATCGCGACCAGTTGTCCAGGACGACATTCTTTCTAAATCTAAAACCAAATTAACGCAACCCCCTTCAACAAACAACAGGGACGTTCAATGCCAAGATTCCAAGGAGATAGTTTCATTCAAATATACAAGTGATTTCTTGCAGACTGGTCAGACATTCCTTCGTCAAGGAATGAGAAAAGAGGCTGCTGCTTTTTTTCAGCAAGCAAGGAAGTATTCCAGGGCATTAGACGCCACCCAAGGTCCTGCTTACGCATGTGTTGCACGCCTGTACGACGTTCTCACCAAGAAACGACTTGGTAACAGCCAAACATTGGAAAATAAACATGAGATGTCTAGTTGTTTAGAAGAACTTTATGAAGTCAGCGCAAAGATCGGCAATTGCAATACCTGCAAAGGATCAACTGAAGAAGCAACAAAAACAACAACGACAGTGGCAACAGCAACAGCAACAACAACAGCAACAACAACAGCAACAAGCGATGACCAGCTTAACTTAAAGCTTGTTCTAATTTTTCTCATTGTCTTGTCTATTGAGCTGAAAATGATTGATACGACGTTTGCTGCGCACGACCTGTATTGTAGAATTTCTCAGAATGAAGACGGCTTGCTACATGTCCTCAATGGCGAAGTTCAATTTTATGCATCAAAAACGTCAATCACCTGCAACGGGAAAACTGCCCTGCAAGACGTCCTTGTGTCCACGGTTGGGTTAAATGAAAATGAATTCCAACAGCCTCCTGCTGACAAAGAGTTATACAGAAGTTTAGCCTTCAAGAAGAATGTGCCAATTGATAGCTTTCTGGTGGCTTACACATCATGCGTCTGTCTGGATATCGAGGAAATGCGGGCGCTAGATAGAAAGATATCTCTTTCAGTTCAAGAATGTTTTCAACAGAAGTGTTTAGAAACTGGTGGTGAAGACAGTGCAACTCAAGTTATTGTAGATCTCACCACGACGACGTCTACACGAGACCATCGTAACGTCTTGCTTACTGGTAGTCGTATGCAACTTTTGTCTCTCTGTTTATTGCAAGGGACCACCTCTGAAATACCCCAAGGGGAAAATATTTCAGAAATCTCCACGGCAACGTATCTGAAGACGGTACGTTTGACCTTTGAAGAGGAACACACCAGCCATTTCATCTTCAGCAAGATTGCTCCTCACCTCCTTGAGCAATGCAATTCTGTTAAAATTTCAACCCTGTCAGTTCAGCATCATTGCCTTTCCTTGACAATCACCCACCCAATTAAAGCGCGCCTGACGTTGTGGCGCAAGGACAGATCCATCAGTCAAAAAGTACAGTTCGTTCAAACAGCAACGCAACTGCATGGTTTGGCAGATCGAGCAGTGCCTTGGCAAAGGTGCACTGGAGCGCTCTTAAAAGATGTTGGCTTAGCGGAAAGGATCTTTTGGCCAGCAATTGATCATTTGGCAAACGCTTATCGAGTTCCATACATAACTGATGTTGAACACAGTAATGAGCCCTCGAGTGTCTCAGACTTGCACTGTGAGCAAAGTGGGTTTCCGTTGGATGGACAGCAACCAAAGGAGAGACAGTTTTTGAGTCTAACAATGGTAAAAACTCGCGGAAACGTTTTTAATGTTTGTATATGAACGCCCCTACTGTTGAGCCAAAATGTAGTGCAGAGGGTTTGTAGGAATTTTTGTTTAGCCTTAGAATGTCGTAGATCTTATTGACAAGTATTTTTGGAAACATTCAGAATCGACTTATTTTGTCGGGAGGGAGAACTCTTGTGCCGAAATGGGGGTCACTCATCTAGAAAGTAAAACTTTCTCTTTTTCGTTTTTTTTGGTTCATTTCCTCTACACAATGATGCTTTGAATTGTATAGTTATGCTTGTAGGCATAGATCAAATTCGCTTGTGATCTGCTCTTTGAGGCGTCACACCTTATAGGTGTTTAACGCTCAAGCCTGGCAAAGCTGGATCAAATCCTGTAAAACATGGAACCATACCGAGCTTTGCTTGTTACCCTTTGAGTTGTCTCAAGTGTAGTTTCTATAAAGTGGACACATGTTTGTTTGCATTATGCACTCTTCACTCATATACAAGTGCATGGTCTGACCCTAACTACGTGACCAAACCATGTAAACTTATAAACCCTTGTTTGAATTGAAGAACATATCTTAACTTCCTTCCGTTACTTTTTTCGGTTTCTGAAAACTGCATACCTTGCCTTATTTGGTGTCTTTCTAATGCTAGGAACAGAGCGAATCTCTAAGAAACAACTTTAATTCTACCATTCTGGAAGGCCTAACTTGCATCAGTGAGTTATCAAGTCAGCTCTATGGAGATACAATACACGAAGGTGACGATGACATTGTGGCAGACGCTGACGCAGACGCAGATACAGAACATATAAGTTGTTTACCCACTTCTTCTACCAGTCAGTTTGAGGAGGAAGTTACTTCTAGTGATTGCCATCTGCAGCGATCGACCCTAAATCCTGAAATCACCATACAGAGTCAGAATTTATTGTTTGAGACACAAGACTTGTCCGGCGAAGAAGTGACGCCAGAGACTCGCGAGACATATCCCATGCCCCGGGAAAAAGAAGATGACAACCTGTTGGGACGAAGCCTTTTTGAAAAGGATAGAGACTCAAGACGTTCCTTAATAATTGAATTACACCACAAAATTACCAAAAAGTCTAATTTATTGAACGAGCAAGACGGTCCTTCAGGAGAACTGACCCAACAAGTTGACAACAGTGCCATTGATCTACAAAATGCAGGAAAATCCCATATGACCAGCTCACCTAACCATCTAACAAGCATGGACAATAGTTTTCCGAAGGGGACGTCAAATTCTGATACTGAACCCGAAGTACGAAACCAAAATTTGATGGAGCCCCAGTCAAAACAAGGGCCAAAAGATGAGGGAAACACTTTGGAGAAACATCTCATTGGGGCTTCCATTGCAAAGGTAAGTGACCCAAAGATGGAAGAAATATTGGTCAAATGGAATGAAAATGTTAGAGAAAATGAGGACTCTGCAGAAGACCAAGGTTTTTATGAAAAACAACAATTTGAACGCCTTCCCATCCCTGGACAAAGCACAAGAAAGCCAAAAGACGAGGCAACACAAAGCTTTACTGACGTGACTATGGATGATTTAAAAAATCACGAAGGGACAGGGAATACCAAATCGGATCATCAATACCGGTCAAATTCTCTTTTCTCTGATCCCGGTCAAACACAGCATCTACATGATGTTCAAAGGAAGACAATGCACACTATACCTGAGGAAGAAAAAGATAAAACAATTTCACCAGTGAAAATAGGAGAAGGGTACATGTTGCAGGGAAGAGACGAACGAGAAAGCAGCGATGGTCAACATGAGCAACTGGTAAACGAAGATTTTTCTCAAGCCTTCACACCTGCCACTATGAAAAAAAGGGAAACATCGAGATCATCATTTAAATTTTTTGATGACACTGTTCCCGACGGACCGGTCACTGGAAACTCCAACGGAATCCAAAACAGTTGGATTGATTCAATGTCTTCAAGAAGCACAGATGTTGTCGATGGACCTTTGAAGAGACCCGGAAATAATCTCCCAGTCCAATCAGTCATCTTGCCCGAAAACGCAGCAGCGATTTTGACTTCCCAAAGCGAAAGAAATGAAAAATTACGACCAACCCTGCAAAATAGAAAGGAAACAAGTTTCCAAAATCCACAGCTCGGATTTCTGAGTTACAATGTTCTTGCTGACGGTGGTACGATAGACTTTCTCCGTAAAGAGGACGAGATCGTGGATGGTCCTATTTTAACAGGCGAGGCTTTTAAAACATATCAAGATGTCAGCATATGCGAAAACCAGAAGGCATCATTTCCATTGAATGCCGCTAGAGATAAGGTCGATGCTGGGGTATATTCTCCTCAGAATGAGGCTAATGTCAAAGATCCGCCAGGCTTCGGAGGAGCTAGACCAAAACAAATATCACGAAATTCAACTATAAGATATTCGTCGACCAAACAAAAGATTACTGAACCAACATCAACTTGCCAACACAACGAAACGGGAGAGTTTGGTTTAGAGCCTGGCTTTTTGGAACGCCATACCGTAAGGAGTAATGGAGCAATATTGGATTTACATCCGCAAGACGGTTTGGATGAGCCCTACTTCTCCGCGCGAGCTTTTAAAGATATTACATATGGCGACAACCTGCGATTACCGGGAGAGGGAATCAACCTGCCTGGCTATACACCGAGCTCCAGTAGTCAAGGCTTATATGCACAGGAATGCTTTGCAGCTACAACCTCTAAACGAGGTGATGCTCAGTCACTTGCCATCCACCAGAAACCTTCACTTAATCAAAAGGAAAGTTGGCATTTCCCATCTCTTGAAAGCCCTGTACTGCAAAGAAACTTCAGTGGTGATCAAGGTCTATGTGCAAGTCAGCAAAGTGCTTCTCAGTCTGGAAATTCGATTATTTCTAACGCACTGTTTGGTAGTCGTAGAACAGGAACTGCTTACGATGAGACGGATTCCGTGGTAAATGGATATCACCACATCGGGAACGTGGACAATAGACTGGTTAAATCCCCTGCAGTGAGTGATGGTCATCTTTCTTCGGCCCAAGATTCAATGTCTTCTCTTCTCGGAAGTCTTCAACAGATAATGTCCAAAACAGTCAACCTTATTGCTTCAAGTAATGCTGTGGCAAAGCAACCAAAAGAAGCCGTTAAGCTAAGCATACAAGAAGAAGCAAGAGGAAGTAGAGAACAGGAACAAGCCGTACGAGTAGAAGAAGAATCCGCACAGGGCCATGAAGAAACTGAGAGGCAGCCCATACCTACACCAGTACAGGAAACTCCACGTCCTGTGTGCAGCCACTATCAGCGCCGGTGTTTGGTCCGCTTTCCTTGCTGTGAAAAGTTCTACCCTTGCCATCGTTGCCACAACGAGTCAAAAGACTGCAGCGATGTTCCTGCAAGAGCCACTAATGCTACTCACATGCGATGCAGTATTTGCTATCATGAACAAGAGGTGAGATTTTTATGCCCCAGTTGATCTTTATACTCTCTGGTAGCTCTGTAAGATTAGCTAGGTTTTTTAAGGGAGTCTGGCGAATATTGACATTGGTCTACATCAGACCACCGGCTGCTTCTACATGTTTAGTCTTCTTATCAAATGAAAATTGATTGATTGATCGATCGATAGCTGCAGAATTTATTAACATTGTGCAATATATTTTGCTTCTTTGGCTTCAAGTTATTAGATTGCTTATTTTCACGTTTACGCCCCGGCAAATGGTAATTGATGGGGATAAGTCTTTCAAATCTGAGTTTTAACTTTTCTTTGTGTATTATTACAAAATGGGAATGACTTAGAAATGTTTGAAAGCCAATTGATGACGACGGACTGGGAACTGGTTTTTTCTTCGTTGATGGACCTTGGCAATAATATTTTTCCTTGCAAAAACTTCACGTTTCTCCTATTTACCTTTTAGTAATGAGGTAGTTCAAATTCTGAGTATTCAATCGATCCAGATGCCGTAGATTATATTGAGACCAAAGATAATTAGGACTCGTAAGTAATATATTCACTTGATCAAGTCAGTCAGCCTCTATAGTTTTGAATTGGTGTATGCTGACGAGCTCCCTTGTTACATGACTGTGAAATGGATGAAAAAGTAAGTCAGAGGAACTAGATAACTAGAGGTAACGCTTCAGAAACGACTGAACGGAACTAGCTGAGTGAGTGGATTCTTCTGGGCGGTTACCATACAAGTCAGACATCATCAAATTTCCGTCGTGTTGGGTGGTTGAGTTCCTTCTCAATGGATCCATTGATACAGTGTTTTCTTTTGTATATCTTGATATATTTTTAGCATTTTCCTGTATACATATTTATCGGTTAAAAGAAGCTTCCTAAGGTTGTTCACGTATCAAGTCATGCGCGCGCACTACTTGCCACTGACTTACAATCAATTACTTTACGCAAAGTGTAATATTTTTTTCGAAACTTATCATTATTGAAATGTATATTCAAGATACATTGTAGATTGAAGCTAAATGAATTCGATAGAAAGTAGTGAACTTTGGAAACTCAAAGAAAATCGAGAAAACATCCTCTGGCTGAAATGACTAACTAATCAACACCGAAAAGAGTTTTTTTCGATTTAAAACCCCCCCCCCCCAAAAAAAAAAAAAAAAAAAAAAAAAG
>Ga0126337_10001325_pt1 | contig 14764 bp, 7 predicted proteins | sample DipCmetagenome_FD_92527 | JGI IMG/M metagenome (GOLD analysis project Ga0126337, IMG submission 92527) | Coral microbial communities from La Bocana,Puerto Morelos, Mexico - Diploria C A metagenome | ecosystem: Host-associated > Invertebrates > Cnidaria > Coral | place: La Bocana,Puerto Morelos... | reverse complement strand
CAACCATTGATTTTCAGGGGACATGTTAGTTTTCAGGGGAGTAAGATTTTTTTTCTCGGGCTTCCATACAAATGTTCATAGATGCTTCACCCACTTATATAGTTACTAAACGTTTAGGTCCTGCACAATAAGGCTCAAAACTTGCCAACTACTTCGCTGCTACGGTCGAAAAATCCCCATTATCTGGTTCAGAAATCCGGCGTTCACCAGCTGATATGGTAGTTTATCCCCATTATTTATAGGCTAGGGGTTTTTAGGAACATCCCAACGGTGGTTGTTTTTTTTTTCGGATTTTCTGAACCATCTTCCCAGTAGGATCCATTGATTTTAATCAGCTTCCTGGAAAACCAGTGGTTAAAAGCCGCTCATGATTTCACAAGTTTCACAAGTACAAAACAGGGGTCATTATTAAATACCAACCCAAACAATGCCCTATTCTATTTTTCCAGGGAAATCCCTCAAAATGACCATAGATTTGCTGCTTGTTTGATCTTCCCAATATGGGTTTCATTTAATGACCCTTGCAAGAGTTGGATGATTGGATGATTCCTTGACCTTCCTTGACCTTCCAATGCCTCCCCTTGGAGGGTAGCAGCCTGCAGCCTTTTGGGTTCAGGATGTTGATCAACATGTTGAAATGCTCTGTTGTTGTGATCCACATGGAAAAATTCTGACCTAAACCATCCTAAACCTATATATTAGACATAAAATCATATCATATCATCTCATATCATATCATATCATCTCATATCATATCATCTCATCTCATCTCATATCATATCATATCATAACATCATATCATCATATCATCAGAACCTTTAAATTATTTAGTTTTCCCAAAACTGACCTCCAAAACCTCAAGTCTTGGATGCCCTGGCCGCTGCCGCCATCTTGGCGGCTGCCGTGACAGCCCCCGGGTGCTGTGCTGCCAGCGATGTGGCAGCTGTGGCCGTGCCCGTCGACACGCCGGCGGCGGACGCCACGGCGGACATGGCAGCCGGGGACGCTGCGGCCGCAGTGAGGCCAGAGGAGAGGGCGGACATGGCAGCTGGGGAAGCGGCGGCCGAAGCAGCTGCCGAACCGAGGGCTGAGGTCATAGAAGAACCACCCAGAGCAGAAGTGGTAGATGGCATGGATCGAGCATTTGCCTGGAAGTTGCATGACATTTTTTTTGGCGGGTAGAAGTTGTTGATTTAATTGGATACGGAAAAACGGCTGCCCAAAAAAGGTGCTTTGCATAGGGTCTTCAACAAAAATGCGTTTCAAACATATATTTTGGTCGTTTTCTACATTATGACTTTGGAAGAAATGCTTGATCTTTCAAGGCAATTAGTTGCACAGGACTCCCACAAAAAACAATCAAGAATCCAGAACGTGACAAATGATAATTACTAATAGCAATGAGAACAGTGTCCACAATTCTTTAGCGACAGGTTTACATTCAAACACAAAAAAGCTCGGAACAGGGGGGCTTCGAAGTTCAAGACGCTATGAACATCTATATATATATATATATATATGTATATTATATATACATATTTTTCTTTTTGTTCAGACACATTGCTTGATTTTGTTGTTTTTTTTCCGACATGTTTGCTTTAATAAAAAAAGGTTCACGGTTCAGCAACTTCTTGCTGCTTGGGAAAGTAACATCATCCGGTGTCCACTGCACAAACTCGCAGTTCTAAGGTCCCTGCTCTGATGGTCATCAATGGATATACACCCCAGAAATCTAACATAGATACCAAAAATGGCCACATTCAAAAGAAGTCACCTTTCCAAACCATCATTTTGGGTATCCAGCCGTTAGTTTTCGGGGGTGTTTTTATGCTATCAATTGGATTCGGGTGGCTATTGTTAAGAGGAAAGGATTCCAAAATTCATATACTAACACATACATGAGCAACACTCAAAACCCTGACATGACATTCCATGAAATACTGATTGGTTCTTGTTGTGATCCTTGTAATGGCTTACTATAATCCTTATATAACTGGGTTGTATAAACCCCCTACACCCCCGAAGTTTAACAGCTCGCCCCTGAAAAAGGGTGGTTGGAAGACTACTTGCGTAACTTAACTTTTCAGGACCGAACTGTTAAACTTCGAGAGGGTATGTACGCGCCTAGAGCCCCAATGACCCCTAATTTGTTGAAGGTCAAAGCCCCCCAAAAAAATGCCCTTGCCAATCAAAACAAGGGTCATTTGGGTTCTAGGTGCTATATTTCCCCTACATATCCAGCATTTAAGAGGCACCAATGCACCAACTCAAACCCCGTGGGTGCCTTCGCTTCCACTGTACTGCCCTGGGTAGATGAGACCACCACCTTCCCTGGTGCTGCACCTGTGGTGATGATGATAAGGATAGGGATACTGTGGCCACATGAGGTGTTGGTGGAACAAGGCAAAAAAACGGATGTCATGGATTCATGTTGTTTTCAAGTTGGTGGTTGAACCAACCCATTTGAAAAATATGCTCGTCAAATTGGATCATTTCCCCAGGTAGGGATGACAATTTAAAAATATTTGAAACCACCACCTAGTTTTTTTTAGAACCCCCTTTGTGCAATCACGGATGTAAAAAGGATGTCATGGATGCATTTGTTGCCTCTACACCTTGACTGATCCTGACAGTTTTGGAAGCAAATCCTCTTGCCAAAAGAAAAGTCAGAAACTAAAAACCTGAAGACTGAAGTTCACTACTCACTATTCATTGAAAAAAAGCAAAGATCATCTATATACCTATATCTGGGCCATTGGGATCACATTTTACCACCACATCCCCGATCGCAGAGAGCAGAAAGGAACACTCACGGGATGGACAAAGGGACAGATAGCAGAGAAGCACACATACTGTTGATGGAAGAAATCCTGCACCACCTGGGATGTATAAAACCCTGTAAATAATGGGATTTTTACCATATCAACTGGTGCAGGATTTCGACCATCAACGGTAGAGAGAGAAGAGAAGCAAGAGAAAAAAAAGCACTCACAGCTTCCAGAGTAAAGTGCTCCAACATGTGATGTATGGGTTTAGAATGTCTAAGACAAAGTTAGCATAAGTTGCCTCACCGCACAAATTTGAAATCCTGACTGCATTCGACCGTAGCCTCGGATCAAAGCCATCATCTACACCAATGAAGTCTGATTGAAAACAAAAAAACATGGTGCAATTACCCAGTTTGGTCGTTTAAGTTTAAGGAGCCATCATAAATCCAGCACAACAACCGGCTTGTAGATTTGGCCCGAAAATCCAAGCCGCCAAACCCTGGTGAAACACCAATATTTAGATCCAGCGACAGGTACCATCTGTGTTGTTTCCGAAAATGTATAGGGGACAAATCTGCTTCCCTTGGCCGCCAGGAATCATCCCACCTCTTCCCGCAGAGTGCGTCGACCTGACAGGTCCAAAAGGAGGTCATCTTTTGTATTTCTTGGGTCCTGCTCAAACCCTGTATGATCATAAAGGTCAATAGAGGGCACCTACTACAGTAGTGATGATTTTTTGTTTAAAAGAGTGTTGCAAGTTTTAGTGTTTCTTTTCTTCAAATCTGAGTAAATCGCATTGCCAGGTTTACCAAAGATGAAACAAATTCTTACAAACTGGGAGCCCCTGAAAAAGACCTCTATTTTTGAAGGTCCATCTCCCAAAAACAAGGCCTGACCTCCAACCAAAAACAAGGGTCATGAAAAGGCTTCTAGGAGGATGAGCATCTGTAGGAAAAAAATGGTAGTTTAGACCCCACGATCGCACATCTATAACTATATAACAGATTCAGGACATTTCAACCTCAACTCCGTTAACTCCATAGACTCTACAGATCTCCCTCGTTCAGATCTTCATCCCCACCTCGGCTCTTCTTCTTCCTCCGCCTCCATGGACACCGCCGACAGAGTAGGATCTCGAGTCAGCACCTGGAGATCAATGAAACCATTCGGGTAACCTTGGTGTTGGAAGAAAAAATGTTGCCCTAATCCCAACGAAACAAATGTAAAACCCAACAAAACACATTAGGGACGGATATCTTCCATTTTGGGGGGTAGCTGGAATTTTTCCATCAACCGTTGCTCAGTTGGAATCCCATGATTTTTGGAGTTTTTCAACATCCTAGGTGATTGGCTCGATTTCGCCACCCCACAGATGGCCAAAAGGAAGATTCAAGATACAAGATAAGCCCCGTCACCAGTTATACATGGGGTGAAAGTTTCCTATAAGTAGGGTTATATCCCCAGTCACCTATGTATGTTTCGGCCATTTTGGGCGGGGTTTAGAAAAAAGAAACATTTATATAAAACTAGCAGGGGGCCCATCTTGTAAAACCAAGCCCAAGCACTCTGTAAACCTGGCTCCTCAAAACAACTGCCAACAGCTTTGGGAGCTTGAATCTATTCTCAGGTTTTTCGTCCTACCAGCCAGTATATCATATCTTTGCATACATTTTCGCATCTGTAATTTTGGGTGTGTCCAAATGCCAGTAGATCACATGAAGGTGAAAATACGTGGTAGAATGGAGCCACCTATTTTCGAAAATCGTGATTCGCTTGCGATTTGGTGACTGAAACCTGGGAGAAACCATTGAGGGATGAGATGCTCGCCTCTGATGGATAGCTTGGACCGGCCCTAACCAAAAGCCTGAAAAATGACGAGATCGAAGCCTTTTTCATCCTTTTTCCATGCGAAATAAGCGACTTGATGATCAGTTGTACAACTCGCAACTAGAATAAGTCGTCACCCCAATCACCATGGTTGGGGGATATGTATGTATATTATATATATAACGTGTATATTTATAATTAAAAATCATGTAACTTACTTCCCCAGCTATGCATGACTTCTATCGGTCCCACGCAAATGGAGCAATCTGGGACGCCCACAGCACTGGCACGGGTGAGGACGGACAACTGTGAACTCAGACTTTTACCTCGTGCGGCTGGAAACAGTAAAGAGATAGCTGGTAAGTGGTGACTGAATAGATATTTGATACACAATATCTATACATATATATTGTATATACAATACATTATATATATGCAGTATAATATGTATACATGATATGTATAAATGAAAATCGATAGCAAGAGAAAGAAAGATCCATCACACACCTTCTGAAAACGGTAGGAAATCTTTGATATCGGCCCCCAAGTTTTAAGCTGGCCAAATTAGCAGGCTGAGCATCAGTTTTTTGAACAGAAAAACAGATGGAGGTTTAGAAAATGCCCACAGAACCTACCCTCTGGTAAACTAGCATAACACTGGAATGTCCACATTTTTCAATAGGAAATACATCTTCATTCCGGGTCCATTTTCCAGCCAGCTATGTTAGTTTACCGGAGTTGTACCTATTTTTCTTCAGAAAGGTCAGCACCAAAATGCTGGGCACTCGAGCGTTCTTCCATGATGTGTGGCCTGAAGTTCAGGGGGCGATTTCTTTCTCCCCAACAAAAACTTACGGCTTACGGCTTCAGCCACTGGAAAAATGGTGATAAAAAAACAATCCCAATCTCTTGACAACATCCTTCCAAAGATGTCTTTCCCTACAATGCTTTTGAACGATATAAGTATAGATATGAAAAGAAATGGGGGATAGCTCATGAAAACAAGAAAACATTTTCCATAGCCAAGTTTTACCAACCGCATTCCAGTTTTCGGCCCAGCCATGGATCCCTCTCCGTCGGCGAAATCGAATCTTGGTTCCCCTGGCGGTTCCCCCAGTAACTCCGATATCTTGTCCTGGCGGTTCGCTTGAAAAAGAGTACTTTCCCCATTGAGTTTCACCCTTCGTTTGTTGAAGATTTTTTCTTGATGAAAATACTAAAATGCTGTGTTTTTGTGAAAAACCTTGGTTTGTTTACAACCATTTGTTTGATTTCATGTTCTTCATGATTCATAACTCACTCCCCAAAGGGAAGTTCCTTAGATCTCGTTGATTGGTATCTTCACCATTGATGACGCTGCTCAGGTAAACAGGTAATCGTCCCAAACTCAATCGATTAATAGAACCTGAATGAAGGGATTTTTAGATGCCCAAAAATAAAACTACCGTTCTTACTGTTAATGGAAGAAATCCGGCAACTGGGGGTTTTATAGATCCCAGGTGGTGCAGGATTTCTTCCATCAACAGTATCATGAAAGTGGGCTCAGCTCAACTCACCATTTGCGTGAATTGTATTGACCATGTATCCTCTCACAAGCTAAGAATTCTTGACACGAAAATCTCCTCATTTCGGCGCTGGAAACCACCGAATGTCGAAATGTCCGAAATGTGGCGACTTGGGGCGGTTCCGAAATTATCCGGCTTTCCCCATTTGACGTGGCAATTCACCCCATTTCACCACCCAACTTCTTTGCCTGTTTTTTTTGGTCTTTTAGCAGTAAGGAAACCAACTATCAAAAACAACATCACTTTGGCATGGGTCTTTTCATATACTGTACAGTCTTACCCCTGAATGTTCAACCAAGAATGATGGAAAAATTGCTATCCAGGTGCTGATTTGGTTGGGCAACATAAGCAAATGGTGTTGCAGAAAGAGCGCTGTGCGCTACCCACAGGATCCGATAGCCCTGACTGTCGTCAATTGTTGCCCTGTTGGTGGTTCGGGTTTGGTTTTGTTGATGAGTCTACAGTCTAGACATGGCTGCATATGAATACGCATGTATATACTGTACAGTAATTAAAAAGTAGATGGCTTACATATTGGTTTATAAGGACCCTTTTCTAAACTACCTGTTGGTATCGGCAAGCCATCTATTTTGACCTTAAGGTACATGTATCATAATCATGTATACATTAGCCGTAGCCCAATAAAAGAGAACAAAGTCTGAACGCAGCTTCCCAAAGGCAAATACAGTAACCAAATGATCAACAAAACTCACAAAACCAACTGAAAGTCTTCTCCTTCTGGTTCAGCTGGTTCAGAAGTTCGAATTGAAGCTTGTCAAGGGCCTCGGTTGACTGAAAAAAACTCCAGTGGTTTCAGGATTCCTGTTCCAGTGCGATGGGTTATCCGTGTTTCAAGGGGAGCCATGATTCATAGCTTCTCTCTGCCAAAATCATTTGGTGGTTTCTGATCTTTTCAAACTCCAACCGTTGGCGCTCCAAACACCTTTTTCCTTCTTGATATGAAAACAGCTTCACAAGTCCATGGTTTCAACCGTAGCTTGAAGAGAGATGGCCTATCTTAGCACTCCCCCTTTTTGGAGGGCGTAAGGCCACCAAAATCTCAACGTCTCGACCCAAGCTGTTTGTCTCCTTCTCATTTTAGTGGCAGTACGAGCATACCCGATAGGATGGTGCGAACCTTCCAACGCAGCCTTCCATGGCATGGTACACTGTATCGCCTCTCGCCACCAAAATTCTTTCTCCCCTTCTTGGAACTCTTCCCATCCTCCTGCATCGCCTGCAAAGCTCCAACTTCCTGATCGAGTTGTGGCCAGCACATTTCAAGTGTCCACACCTCGAATTGAGATGGTACACTTCTCCATAGCGGGTCAGCCATGCCTCAAAGCTTTCTTCGGTTGGGTTTGGAGGTGGATCCTGTTCCACAGGGCCACTCATCAACGGCGAATCGGAACTTCTCATAGGGCTCGGTGGTCCCATGCCACGGTGGGAACTGGATGAATCTGGGCTCCTCTGGGTCTGGCTTGGATTCTGGGCATTAGACGAGCTGGCAGTTGGGTTCTGGGTCACTTCTTCGGACTCAGAGTCGCTCTTCCTCATCTTCTTCGCGATCTTGTTCTTTCTTCCAGCCTTTCTTAGATCTTCTTTCTTCTCGCCTTCTACCCTTCTCTCCTCACCTTCTACCCTTCTCTCCTCACTGACTTCTTCATCCTCCTCCAAAGTCTCTTCCTCAGCTTCCTCTTCTTCTGGTACTCGACGTCGGCGTAGGCACAAGTCAAAGGCCTGTCTGACGCCGAACTGGATCAGGATAGTGGTGACTGAAATAAACATCGTGTACATCACAATGAGGCCCATTCCATCTTCATTTCCTTCTTCTTCTTCTCCTTGTGCTCGTGTCGCCTGAATTGACGCGGCAAGAGCAATGATCTGCACCAAGGTTTTGGCCTCATGGATCTCGACACCAAACTTCTTCACCTTCAAGCTTCCTCCTTCATCCTTCTCCTCCTCTTTCTTCTCTGTCTCGTCTTTCTTGGCTTCGGAACTTTCCTCAAGCGACTCCTCTGGGCCTTTCTTCAAGCCCATCATGTCCTTGAGATCTTTCATCCTTCCCGACGTCAACGCCTTTGTGCCCAGATCTGCAATCATTCGCACACCTGGTACATGGTGTACCGACCATTCACCAGCTAAGATGGCCTGTCTTGCAAAGTTGGACCTCAATCTGAGGTGATGTGTCCGCCACGAACCTCCCTCTGACACCAACACGCTGATCGCCGATTGGCTATCACACCATCCAATCTTGGCCACCTCTGGGAAGATCTCTCTGGCAATGACATACACAGACTCTCCTGCGGTTAGGCCCTCCACCAACTCCATCAGTTCAGCCTCCGCGGTCGACAAGGTAATCATGCTCTGTCGACCTGATCTCCAAAACACTGGAGAGCCCTGGATGCAAATGATCACACATCCATGGCTTTCTTGTCCATCTGGTGCAAAGGATGCATCAGAGTATGCATGGATCAGTTGGGCTTGATCTCGATCTCCTTCAAAGCAAAGTCCTTCTCCCATGGTCGCTTCGATGTAGCCCTTGGTCTGCTTGGCCACCTCGACGACTTTCTTGGGGTTCTTCAGGATATTGGAGCTAAGTCGAGCCACTGAAAAGCAAAGGTCTGGCCTGGTCCGAGTGACCAGCCAGAGTAACTCTCCGACTTCCTTTTGTGCAGCCTTCACCATCTTCTCTTCAATCTCACTTTCATCCTTCTCCATGGCCGCCTGGTCCTTCGAGATAGGAATGGTTCGCTCTCGGATCTCCTCCTTCTCCAGCATGTCTTTGATATAGGACTCCTGAGAGATGAACCACACTTCCCTCTTCTTGGCTTCATCATACCTCTTGGAGATATCCATCCCCAGGAACTTGATCGCCTTCTCTCCAACACAATCTGGTTCGCTGGTAGCCCAAGTCTTTCGAATGGCCTTCATCAAAGCCTGAACCACCAAACTTTCACCACATACGAAGATATCATCCACGTACGTCATGAACAAGCCCTTGAGCGGCGGATACTCCTCCTCGCCATCCTTCTCATAGACGATCTTCCATAGGTTTGGCTCTGCTTGAAGTGGGCAGAGCTTCAACTTGGTTCCATCTTCCGTCTTCACGTCCATTTCCTTCAAAGTCTCATCACGTAGATCACCCCAAAGACGAGGTGATCTTCTGAAGCCATAGACGGCCTTGAGGGGTTCATAGCAAACCTCCTTTTTCATGTACTTGCGGTCCACAAGGAATGATGGGGGTTTGATCAGAATCAGGTCCTCGTCCTCCTTGATGTTCATGCTCGCGTTCAAGAAAGCTGTCCGGACGTCTACTGTTCCTCCTTCCCAGGCCATACATGACGCCACATGCACCATCAATCTGAATGAGGTTGCATCACAGCCACCTGCAAAGGTCTGTTCTTGTGGGGACTTCTCCTCAAAGTTCCCACAAACCACCCAACGTAGTTTCCGCTTCCCACCATTCTTGCCTGGCTTCCGGGTCAGCACGATCTTTGAGGGTAGAAATTGTACTCCGCGGCCTTGATTGTGGGCTTCCTTCACCATAGTCTCCATCTCCTCCTTGGAAACGGGTCTTAGCGCCTGCTTCTCCTCAAGCAACGAACCGACCTCACTGTCTGCTGCCGGGATCCACTTGTCCCACTCCTTAGCCGCCTCATAGGGGGAAACGACTCGAGTCTGCAGGACTTCCTCTTCTTCATCGGTAGGATCTCCTATCTTTTTCATCCTCGAGATAACTCCTGCCTCAATCGCGAAGGTCTCCTCCTCATCTTGAAGCATAGATCCCACCTCTTCTTCGATCACTTTCATAGCTCTCATCCTCTGATTCTGCCTCTCTTCTTCTCCTTCCTCAGAGCTCTTCTCTCCATGGTTGACAGCCAACACCTTGACCGTCGTCTTTCCTCTAATCCTCCTTCTCAATGCCAAGCCATCCAATAGCTCCTTCTCAAGAGCTACCCATACACCATCATCTATTGGCGTCTGCACCTTTTGCAGGACATAGCGGGTCACCGTCGGTTTGGCTTTGGGATCACCTCGAAGAATCCAATGACCATGCTCCTCCCATGCTGGGGCCAGGTATCGAACCACTTCCATGGTTGGCTCTAAATCCCTAGCCTTCCAATGTCTCTTCTTGGTGTGCACCTCCTGCAAAAAGTGTGGCCAAGTTGGTTTCGTGTCCAGCCGATAGCATCTAAGCAGCTCATTGACGTACCTCACTGCCCATGGCCACCACTCCACTCCAACTCCGGCTTGTCGAAGAGCTTTTCGTACCATCACCTTGATCGCCTGCACCGCGACTTCAGCTCGTCCATTTGATTGAGGACTATCTCCTGGAGTTCTAGTCATCATGATGCCGCGATTCTTCAGCCATCTCCTCAGGTGATGTCCAAACTCTCCTCCTTGGTCAGTGTGCACCTGGTTGACATAGTAACCATCCATCTTGAGGCGTAGTATGAACTCCATTGATGCCCTCAAAACTTCTTGGCCCTGCTTCGACACCAGTGGAGTGACCATCCTGAACACCCTCACTTCATACTCCTCTCTTTCCTCTTTCTTCTCATCCTCCTTTTCTTTCACTGCGTCCTCCTCATGCTCAGAGTCCTCCTGAACTCCTTCCTCTTCTTCTCCTCTCTCAGCCTCAATCTCTTCAAAGCCAAGGGAGTCTTCATTCTCCTCACTCTCATCGACTTCAGGCTCCTTCAGCTTACCTGAGCCTTTCGGTGCCGCCCATGTAAAAGCTCCAACCAGCATGAACTTGGCAGTCTGGCTATTGACATCATCTGCAACCGGAAGAGGCCCAGCGCAATCTAGGCTCGGTACTCCAGCACGTGGGTAGGGAAGCTTCCGGTGAGGCCTCTCTTTCTGTTGACATTCCTGGCATATCAAGCAATCCTTTCGGTAGGGCGTGTGACCAAACGCCAGATGCTCCTCCCAAGACATCACTGCCAATCTTGAAGGTGCCACGCCATAGATCTCCTTCTGGATCGCCTGTGCCACCATCATCATAGTCCCTGGCGACCATCTAGCCAGGTCCTTCGACTTCACCGGTGGGCCTTCAGTTCTTGATGACCCAAGTCCTCTCTTCTCTGGAATCTCCATCTCCAAGCTTCCACCAAAAGTCGTAGGCTTCTTTGCCGTCCCACCTTGATCTCCTTGATTGAAGGTGTACTCGTTGAAGCCAAACTCCTCCGCAATTTTCTTCCATTCCATGGTATCCCACCACGACACCACCTCAGGCTTGTAGCTCCGTGGACTTGCCGGTTGCTCCAAAGAAAACTTCACCTTGGTCTTCTCTCCTCGGGCCCGCCTCAAGTACTCCGCAACGATGAACACAAAGATCCCTCCTCTAAGATACGCCTCTCTTCTGCTGACGCATCTCTCACTCCATGCTCTTCACCATTCCACCTCCGAATGGGACGTGGGGCATTGGGAACACCTGGAACTTCGTAATGGCGTAGAACACTCCGTGTCCTGCAGTTCGGTCCACCCACGAGTCCAAGCAACTTCCCATCCAACGCCACACGGACAAATCCCGCGTAGATGCCATCATCTTGTAGAAGGTCTTGACTGCCTCCTCTCATCAGATCGACCTCAACCAGCTTCTCAGAATCTCCTCCTTGTTGTCGAAGAGCTCGAGATAGGGTGAAGCCTTCATCCTTTCCAGCATACCAATGGGCTACCAGCCCTTCCTTCCACCACTTCTTCCGAAGACGCCGATTCCCAGGGAGGCTCCTCCACTCCCCAGGAGTTACGACCAACTTCTTCTTGACATAGTCCGGCAAACCTCGAAGGACTGGGTGTGACTCCACAAGGCCATTCATCCAATTGATCTCCCCCTCGAAGTTCAGCCCTTTCACCTTCACTCCCTTCTTCAAATCTTCTAGCTCCTGAATCAGGTCCAAAGCCAACATGCTCCACCTTCACCTGTTCACCATGCCATAGGATCCGACATCCAAGCTGCTTGATCAGGGCACCCATTGGAACGATTGGTTCCACATCCAAGCGATCCACCACCATCGTGCCCATCTGGTTCATCTTGAGGTCAACCAGCTCACCATCGGCTAGCGTCACTCGAACATTCATCAGCTCCTCCTTGTTCTCTCCATCCCTCATAGGACGAAGTGCATGTGTAGCTCCGCTATCTAGCAGGCCACGTCTTTCACTCTTCGCCATTCTGCTGATCCTCAGCGTCTTCACCCTCAACTCATCAAGCTGCTTTTGAAGTCGATCCATTACCTCTTCTCTCCTTTCTTCTCCAACACTCTTCGTGGTTGCCCTTGACAAAGATCCAGACACTACTCCTCCTCCGGGAGCAGGCTGCTCCGATGTCAGCGACTTCAACATCTTGTTGGCTTCCTCAAGTAAATTCTTCATCACCGCTCCTTGCTCGCCTTCTTCTTGAGGTGAAGTGACCTCCTTGGGCGCATTGGTTGAAGGCTCCTCCCCCTCAACCTTTGCGACTTTGCTCCTGTTAGCTCCTCCTTCACTCCATCTAGAACGAGGGCAATTCGGGGCAATGTGGTCGATGCTACCACACGTATAGCAGCGCCTCTTCTCATCTTTGATCTCATGCAGGTAGCGACACTCCCTGCCCTTCTTACATCCTCCATCACTCATGAAGAACTTGCATGGGAATTTTTCACGAGGTTCCCATGACTCCTTGCCTCCGTCCTTTCCTTTTCCTCCAGCTTTGCCTTCTTCTTCAATTCTCTTCAGCCTCATGCATAGTCTTCGATCGATCCTCAGCCTTCTCTTTCGGCTTCTTCGGGGTCAACTCCTGGTGGGCGACTTGTTCACATTCTGCAAGAAGGTGAGTTGCAAACGAAGTGACCGACTTGCTTGTTGGAGTTGCGTCCACCTGAAGAGTGCTTCTTGCAAGATTGATCCGGAATGCCAAGTCACGGTGACTTTCCAGTGGCTTTCGGATCAACCGATTCAACCCTTTCAGCAAAAGAAAAGGGTCAGGTTCAGTGATCTGGAGCTCGGAAGCTCGCCTCCTCCAACGTGCCCACTTTCGCAAACCAGTCACCGCCTCTCCTATCGTTGCTGCTTCTGCTGGTGCTTCTAGAGACTTGAGCACCAATTCTTTTTCTCCAAGTCCTCCTGGTTGATAGGACTTCAGGAGTTGGCAAATGATGCCAAAAGCTGAAAGCCTCTTCGAACTCACCAGCTCATCTCTTGCTTGTTGAGGTAGAGCTCGAAGTAACATTGTAGCCGCTCGTTTCTCTAGGCGACTCCATTTGGGATCACAAAGGGCTGGAGATGGGGTTGGTTCGTGAGAAAGTCGGTTCAAAGGAGGTAGTTGTTGATGATCTTCATACCATTGTGATGCTTCCTGCATCAGTCTCGACCACCAATCCACAGACGTCTTGCTCATGTCACTCATGATCGGCTCTATGAGCGAAAGCCAATCCCCAAGGTCTATGGGTCCGGTTGATGGATCCCACTCACATAGTTCTGGTAAAGGATGAACATGGGTAAGGACGACCTCGGCATCTTGGGATTTGTCTTCATCCTTCCCATCCAGGATGCGATGTTGCAAAGCCTGCATCCCTTCCATCAGCTTCACCATGATCTGAATCTGGGTGGCTTCTTCCTTCTTCTCAGACCTCACTTCTTCTCTACGTCCTCCTTTGTCTCCTCTCTTCTCATCCTCAACTTCAACCTCATTCTCCTTTCCTTTCTTCATCCTCAAATCAGACTCGCTTGCTTCTTCGGGAGTCCGAAACTTCGCAGCATCCTTCTCAGCCATAATCCTGGATGCCACTTCACTTCGCTCCTCCATCTTCTTCTTCATTCTCGCGTTCTCCTCATACAAGCTTCTAATCTCCTTTCTCATCTCCTCAATCTCCTGATCTCTTTCGATTCTTCGCTCATCCTTCTCGAGAAAATCAGGTCTGGTTCTCGGAGGGATGAACTCACCATGCGGCTTCTGATAGATCCATTGGGCCTGCATCTGCAGATCTCTCAGCCTCGCCAACTGCTCCTGGTTAAACAGCGGATTCTCTCCCACTGCCACTGGTCCATAGGCCATCGGCAAACCCATCGGCATCCTCATCTCAGCCGACTGGTAGCCTGAATTGGCCGAAGCAGCTCCTTCTTCCACTTCACCACCAAGAGGCAGATGCTCCTCACCCATCCTCCTGGTCTTCACCGGCGTGATCATCGAAGCCTCAGGAACCGACGATCTAGCTCCATCTCTTCCAATTCCCTTCTCACTTCCTTCTCCTGAACTTTTCCTCACCGACCATGCAGCTCCGGCTGAGCCCTTTCCTTTTCCAGACTCTCTTCCCACTTCGACAGTCTCGGGTTCAGGATCTACGGTCTCAATCAAAGCTACTTCTTGGCCAATGATCTGCGTTCCAGGATCTTCTCTTTGGTCCTCTTCCAACCTAAGAAGCTCAGGACTTGTCTCACTTCCGGAGCCTCCCAGTCTTCTCAAAGTCGAAATCATGGCGTTTCAAGCCTGGGTTGGGCTCATAACCTGATCTTTTCAAACTCCAACCGTTGGCGCTCCAAACACCTTTTTCCTTCTTGATATGAAAACAGCTTCACAAGTCCATGGTTTCAACCGTAGCTTGAAGAGAGATGGCCTATCTT
>Ga0126337_10001323_pt1 | contig 14768 bp, 7 predicted proteins | sample DipCmetagenome_FD_92527 | JGI IMG/M metagenome (GOLD analysis project Ga0126337, IMG submission 92527) | Coral microbial communities from La Bocana,Puerto Morelos, Mexico - Diploria C A metagenome | ecosystem: Host-associated > Invertebrates > Cnidaria > Coral | place: La Bocana,Puerto Morelos... | reverse complement strand
TGAGTGTTGGTCCGGTCTGGGGCTCGAACCCGAGACCTCCCGCTCGGTAGTCCGACGCTCTACCAACTGAGCTAACCGGTCGGCGGTCAAATGGATGTTTGCTCAAGGGTTAAATTGCAAACAGGGTCTACGTGTTTCAACATAACGCGGAGCACATGTGTAGGGAAGTATAGCAGCAGGTCAGATGTCACACCATAGGTCTTTGAAGAACGCCTCGATCAATAGGGGTTCTACTTAATCAATATACAGTGCAACCATCTTTTATAGGACGGGGAGTGGGCCTCGACAAACTACAAATTGTGAGTTAACTAACAGGGAAGGGCGCAAATAATCATTTTAATGGCAGAAAATGCATTCGAAATAACTAGCACAGGGTTAGTTCATTGTAACACATTTGGTAATAGCTTTGTAATAAACCAGAAACTCAACGAATTTCTTTAGGCTCAGTTCAACCATAGTCGTGTACACGACGGTGAATCAATCAAAAACGAAATTAAACTGAATGCAGCAAACATTTCAAAGTCAAAGCGCTGTAGTTAATGAATTTAACACACATTTCGCCTGTAATTGTTTACGGTTTTGCGCCGACTTATTTGTTCTCAGCAATAGGTCCTGTTCACACAGTGTTTTCAATCCTGCTGACGCAAATTTATGTGATTTCGCCAGGACACGCTTTTAAAATGCTGTCCACAGCTAGAAGACATTTGAACCCCTGTATATTAAAGGTAGCAGCAAAAACAAAGACCTTGAAAAACGATAAATTGATTCAGAAGCCTGCAGATTTGCAAGTAATTGCATGTTGCATTGGGTATCAGCGTTTTCGAGCGGTGTGGAGTGAATTGCGAAAACGCAGCAGAAACAATGATATGGAAAGCATAACATTACTTGTATGTAAACAATTGCTGTTGTACTTGATTTATTAGAATACATACTTATTTAATATCTTTTACACACATATTTTGTTTACCTGGAATATCGCAGTGCTTTTTTTATTGTTTACCCCATAATTGAAGATAATTTGTATAGTTAATGTGCTTTATCGTAGTGTTTTCTCAATGTTTTACAGAATAATAGTTGTCTTTGTTTGCCTGAAATGTCAGAATATTTACTTATTCCTATACTGTATCGCAGCGGAATTTCCTTGCTTTGAAGTCGGACTTGTAAACGAGATTTTATGTTGGCCATTTGCATTTTTCCAAAACGTGTCTGCTTGATGTAGATCTCAAACCTCATGGGCTGAATGAAAGTGTCGTGTAGTTAAATTGTAAAGTAGATCAAAAACGAAGTGAAAAGGTTACACGAAACAAAGTATTTCTACTGAAAAAAGAAGAGACTAAGATAAAACGTTGAAAAACAAAACAATATGGATAGAATTTTAGGTAGGAGTCTCTCATTTAATGCATGATCATTCAAAATATCAGTTTTTTGTTAGGTCGCTCCTGCAAGAAATTGATGGTGCGTTCCAAAAAAGTATTGTTTTATGAAAATTGAGGATGTCGGGGATTTTCTGTGGCAATTTTCATCGCAGCGAAATCAACTTTTCTTTTTTTAGTTCCTTGGCTCATATTTCTATTCACATGGTACATTTCAGTTTGGTCCAACTGCCAGTGTACTCGTTTCCCAACTGGAACGGAAACACAGACATTTCCCTTCCAGTTGCCCGTCCGTCCTACTCCGTTCCTGCTTTGAATTTCATCGGGTGTTTTTTTTTTCTCAGTTTTCTTTTTACGACGAACACAATAGATTATAGATTTTGAAAGCAACTCTTTATTTGGCTTGGCCTTAATGTCAAGTTTTAAAAGTCGTCTCTTACATTTTTGAGAATTTAATAGACTAACTTCGATATATTCAAATTCAGCCTTGAACAATAGACCTTAACACAAAGCTCTGGGGAATAAACCCCTCAAACTCTGTAGTTTGTGGGGTATGGGGTATTTTAATTCCCCAGAGCCTCGTGCTGAGGTCTTTTGTCTTAGGCTGAATTTTATATATCGAAATTGGTCTATTTTATAAATTTCACTTTCGTTCCTTGAAGGTTGATTTGCTCCACGGTAAGCACCAGGACTTATCATAACATAGTACGTTATGTATCTATTATCTGCTGTTAATTCGCCAGCTAGGGAAGTATTACATAGTGAAATTAAACAAAAAATTCGTCTGCTTAACGGTGAGAAATTTGAATAACAAAACAATGCTTGAGGACTAGAATATTCCCTTTACAACGAGCGAATTGTGAGCTTCTATTAATACACTGAAGCAAAACAGTGCTTAGACTTGACACATTATTACAAACAAAAAGATAACATTGTTGAACTGTGCCATCAGTCTGTAGATTTACTTCTCTTTGTTTCTTTCTTGAGTAACAATAACAATAATTCATCTCTCCCACTGCAGTTGACTCTGTTTATCGATAAAATAGCAAACAATATGGAGGAAAGGTACACATCTGTTATCACAAACTGGGTATTAATGGCGAGATAAAGACCAGCTTATGCTGACAAACGTAGTAGAGTTTAGTTGTTTGTAAACACATGCCCAATACGTCAATTCACTCACAGATGTGTGAAGGAGTTTCTGAGTCAGTATTGTCCTGAAAACGACCAAACATGAGCTATTTTCATCGTATATTTTCATTCTACAATTTCCGGATGATATATTCCTTCACTAGCCTGATGAGCTAACGCATGAGGGTGAATAGCTCCGGAAGGGGGAAGGGGGGGGGGTACTCCCTATAATGCGGCCTATTGGAGACCCTCCACTAGGTATATAAAGGGTAGGGATATCACAAGTTGAGGTATATGAAACGGAGGAGAAAATTGACTCCTGCACGTGAACTAAATACATGAACAATACTAGCTTTTATTGGTTAGCATCTCATCTGGTAATGCTTGATGTTCTCCCGTGATATTGTCCATTAACTTCATTCCAAGTGTTTAGAAAAGGCGTGCAGTGTTATTAAGCAGATATGTGAAAAAGGTAACCTTTTCGATAAAAAAAGGTATACCAAAGGGGTACTTTATCTGTGAAAATGGTAAACAGAAGGGGCCTAAAGCCTAAGCCGGGCTGGACCTTGGAGTACCCTGACGGACCTCTTTTTGGGCTGGAACTCTGGCAAGATCCCGAAAAGCTAAACCTGAAATTTTCAAATTCGTCGTTTGTAATCCGTGCTAATCTTCTTAATCCTTAACTGTCCTCGTTACTTTATGCCTTATTATAATACTTTGGAGTTCCTCTTGCTAAGTAAACTGCTAGATTCAGGTTTACTTTGATTTAAAGGCAAATTTGTCCAAAATACTGTGACTAAGCTTAAGGCAACACAGAAGTGTGTTAGAAAAAGCTAAGAAACACATCTGAGATATTTATTCAGAAGCTCTGAATAGAGGATAATCTTGCTGAACTCTACTGAATTTGTCTTATAAACCATCAAATATTTTCGCTCGCGCGCGATTGGTCTAAACGCATCACGCGACCAAATATTCCCAACTAAAACTGAGGGATATCCGAGTGATATCAGGCCCCAGTTTTGATCACCGCGCGTGTTGCTAAAAATATTTGAAGGATAATTAACACAACAGTCTCCATTTGGGCGGAAATAGGCTCGGATATTTGTCCTTCAAAGCTCACAGTTTTCCTCGAGCTTCGCTCTTGGAAAACTGTTCGGTTCTCGGAACACTGATAATGTCCGCAGGCAAATTTCCGAACTTTTTTCCGCGCCAAATGGAGGCTATTGTTTTTATATTTGTCTAACAGTATGTTATTTTTTGCCGAGCAACAATTTCACTCGTTAAAAGATAAGATAACAGCAAAACCAAAACCAAAGGAGTTATCGTCGTTACATGACTTAAAACCAAGCAATTTAGCGGAAATGGGATTGTCTAACTCTTTTAGTTACTATCTACTAGCAGATATTAAAATTCAATATACAAGCTAAAAATACTAAAAATTTCTTTTTTGAGAACGAAACAGCTGGTAAATAGTTATTTTTTCAAGATCTTGTTTAGCAGGGTATTTGGAGAGTTCCTTTTTCATCACAATATATATTTTCACTATTTGAAGACACAGAGCAGGTGGTCATCGAAAGCCTTCAATTGTGCAATTTAACGTTTGTTTTTTACAGCAACAGTCCCGGGGGGGGGGGAATTCCCAGAAAAATTGAGCGGGCGAGTGTGGCCAATTGCCTAAAATCTTTACTCTCATTTAAGAACAAAATCTGCAATTTTCTCTACCCTATTCATGACCTGAAAAAAGATTCGATACCCTATTTACGACTGGGCCTTAAATCAATACTCTGTTCCGACCCATCCCATCTGGAGCTCGGATTCTTTTTTCCGAGTTGATGTTTCTACCTTGAAAATTTATACCTTGAAAATTTCCTTATAATACTAACTAATACTTAGTCCTGCCTTAAAATACGTCATAAGGGGTTCCTGAATTACGTCCCTAATTCAGACCCATGTTAAAGCCCTTGCGAAGGGCTTTTGCCGATGATCTGAACAGATGATGAAAAAAGTAGCTTCTTCTAAAAAAATATACCTAATTCAAGGTAAGAGCGCAAAAACGATACCCTATTTGAGACCAAAATTTCCAAAATCGATATCAAAATACGCACAGACCTATATAGGCTATACAAGGGAATAACCCCCCCGGGCTACAGGTTGACGCTTTGCAGAGATATACTCATTATTGCAGTACGTTAACCAAATAATCACTCTTGACAATGGTTAAATGGTAAAATTAAAGCAACCTGAACATGTTGGCCATACATTTACAGGTTTTGACAAAGTGTTCATTGGAAAGGCTTTTAATTCAAGAGACAACTGACACGAAAAGAAGACATTTGAACTCCTACTTTGTAAATACCAGCCCACATCCATTAGACCCCCATCAGGCACGTTTTGAATGATACAAACTTCTCGTGATCTTATAAGAAATGGTTTTCTCTATATTTCGTTCGGAATTACTCGCACAAAAGGGGAATTTTCCCCACAACGGCAAAAGCAACAAAATTCATCAAGCATTTTGGGGAAATGTATTTCCTTAAACTTGTTAACATAAGAAGAGTAGTATTTAATCAGCCAATCTCTTTCACTGCAAACATGGAAAAAAAACTCCTAATGAATTTTTTCTTTTGAATAAAATGATGAGGCTTTGGACATTTTACTATTTGCAACCATATACAAGACAAAAAGGGATCTGCGCTTTCTTTGATTAGGTAGCTAAAGTTCTCAGTGATGATGATACGCATAGCGGTTGTAAAGCTCCTCAGTTATCAGTAAACAAAGAAACCCAAGCCATTATTATTAATGGCATAATATATGTATAATTAATGAATAAACACGAAGCACATAAAGGTGACCATGTCTTTTGAGGAACATCTAGGTGCCGACTAGGTGTCGGATATTACTTAATCTATTTTCAAAAGTTAAGCTTATTTTGAAATCAGTGTGGTCATCAAATTGATACCGTTTGTTGTCATGAATCTGCGAACTTTCTGAAACATCCCAAAACACCTTATCTAACTGTCCCATCTTTATTTAATCAATAAAGCTAACTTGCAATATTTCAATTTATTTTTGCACTCTAGTGACATTTTTACTATCCTAGCTGTTTATTTTAATTTTTTTACAATAACGGGATAAAAAATACTGGAATAAAAAAATACTGGAATAAATGCTCGCTGGCTTTAAGCAGGATCACCAAATTTAACACTTATTGTCCAAAAACAACTGTATTTCTGTTGTTAAAGTCGAACATATGGAAATACATTTCTCATTTAAAATTCTGCCTTAAAAGGTATATTGAATATTTCAATTGTGAAAATCTGACCAATGGATGTCATTTTCCCAAAATTCGGAAAAAATACACTTCTGTCAAATTCATTTTATAGGAAAAACACACAAAGAAAACAATTCTAGCTAACTAAAATCTCTTGCTTTCATTCGCTAGGGGTGATGTTGTTTTCCAGATTGTAGATTAAACAGGCTTGACAACTTTAACTTGCTTGAAAGGTTTCGTGTCAACGGATAGACGTTTTGTCTGTAGCACGTTTTGCCGATTCTTTGTGTACCTTAGAGTTTTCCACGTTTATGCTTGCACGATTTACAATCTTACTTGTTTTTTTCCTCTTATTTTTTTGCTGACAACAATTTTCTTCGTCAATTTAGTGAGCTACAATCTGTCAGTGAAAATTTCGGCGGATTTGAAACATTGTTAGATGTTTTGCTCACCTCGCAAATGTCTTAATCTACAATAATCATAACTTTTCTAGTTTATTTTCGGTTTATTCTTATTTGTTTTGCGTTTTATTTTACCTTAGAAAACTAATCCCGAGGCTTTCTTCGATTTGAAAGCAATTTTCTTCATCAGCAAAATGACTTCAGATATCGTAACACGGCTCCTTTAATTTTTAAAAGTCAAGAAAACGAAAAATCATGCTTATTGCATTTCGTTTGTTCATGAATGATCCAGGGTAGACTAACATTGATATCATATCTCGGCTCAGTGCATTGTTCTGAAATCAACCTAAACTACGCCCAATCTGAATTGTTTTGACTCCGCACGAGGTAAATTAAGTGCCACCTGTGTTTTAAAGCAAAGAAAAAAATCTTTCAATACATGAGTTTCCAAATATCATGAAAATATTTCTCTTCATTTAGGTTTTAATATGTTCTTGTTGATTATAAGGTTCTCTTGCCGGTTATTAAAATTCGTACAAACACGCAAATGAAATCAAAACACAACACAGAAGGAAGCAAGGAAGCGCTCTCATTAGCAATCAAAGTGACTGTTTACAGTTGAATTCAATTGTGGTGATAAACTTTACTTCAAAAAGTAGCTATCGACATGGTTTTTTTTGCAGTGCCTTAAAAGACACCGACTTTACCTTAATTATTCAATATGCAAAAACTGAGAAACCTTGAACTACTCTCACTTTCATTGTAGAGCTGTCACTGTTTTTAAAATTGACTGTTTTGGCGCCAGAAAACATCAGTTAGCATGGAAAACCTTCATTCAAAATTAGCACTACGGGATCTGGAAAAATTATGGCGAGGAGCTAACCTTTCCAAATACAAACACAGTATTAATTTAGTCAGGGTCATCCATCAACCTCAATAACAGCTCGGTGCGAGACTCTTTAATTTAAATCTCCCACCGGGTTATCTCATCCAGGAAGCTTCGCACATGACAGCAGCACGCGATATAAAATGCCTTGTGCGTTTGCAAATAATGGTGAAGATTAATGACATTTTAAGCTGCTGAATTAAAAATAGATCGGAGATAGTGTAATAGTTAAATTTGTTCCTTTTGATTTGTAGGTGAGAAGTAATTAGCGATCCAATCTTGTGGAGTTGCGAAAATCAAACAAGAACAACTGCATAAAAAGCGCCCCGTAGACTTATCTGATGGCATATTGTGAAAGGCATCATAACTTTTATTACTATTTTTCATTTAAAATGAGTACAGTGACATAACCAAGCAAAAGCAATGACAAAATATCTCCCCTTTCTAAATTCTGATTGACTGCGGTTCAGGTTTTTCAAAGGAAAAAAAACTATATGAAACCAAATGCATGCTGTCTTTGATAAGGTTATCTCTTCCGAAAGAAAAGCGTAGGAAACGATCATTTGAATATTGACAATGTATTTAACAGATCCGGTGTATTGAACGGGCGATTAATATTTTTGTGCATCAACGAATCATGCTTCAGACAGTACAAATATCTAGCCGTGAAGTTTAAAGGGTTTAATCTTACTGAAAACATAAATACATAACAAGAAGATAACTATTATTCAAGAAAACGAAAAAAGTCAAGATTTTATTCTCAAAGCCATGGAGAGGAAATATTCTTCTGTCAGTGTTATTAATGGCTACTACATATTTTTTTTTGGGAACTAAATCTTTGAGAATATTGTTTCTTAAGTGCTAGTTGATGAATTCCTTTATTACTATCCGCGGCTGTCTTTTCGGCGAGCTACAAAAAATTGTGAGGACGTTTTAAGTGCTTGCCACTTTCGAATAAATAAAAAAGGTTGTGCAGAAGGTGGAAATTCAGTCAAAAGCGTTAGCTTCAACCTTTATTGCATCACCAAACTGACACAAGCATTACGACCATACTTTAATACTTTGGATTTACGAAGTTTGCTTATAAAGTTGCATCCTGTTTTCTTAGTTCTGTAAATAAATATAGATGCCTCTGTACAATTTTTTTTCTCTACATAATATCCTGACCTAGGGATAATTATAACCAACATATTTCCAAATCGGTTGGCAACACTTCTATTGATAGCACGTCTTTATAAGGCAATCGAAAATTTAAAGTTAAATGGCTCATTTTCTACATAAAATCTAGTTGTTTTAATCGCTGAGATAGAAAAAAATATTGAAGGAAACTTATACTCTACAGCTAAAGGAAACGACTAGTTGGAAAGGTGGTTTGGCCTATTTAAAGCGTTAATTAAACTTTTTATATGACACTGTCAGGGACCTGACACGATGACTTTAATTAATTTTCTCAAAATTCTGGAATAATATCATAAACTTGCTAGTGGGTTTTAAATATCCACATTTTGCGCTGTGAAATGGAACAAGATAGGTCCTTTTATTTTTAAGCCCAAATTTAATTACTTTCGAGCCTTTTAATATGATGTACAAAGGCCTACAAAGCTTCGAAAGCTCAAAAAGAGTTACGATCTGTCAATTTGAGTGCTCCTACCATAACCGATAAAATTACCAAGTTTCAATCTTCCGTGACATCCTGTCAGAGAGCCCATCATCAATTTAGAGAAAGAGTATGTTTGTGGGGGTTTATGCTCATAGCAAGTCGATGAAGCTGTTTACTTAGCTAAGTATACGCCTGTGAATATTGCATGAAGTATAAGAGTCGCTACACCTGTAGTTTGCTCAAAAAAATCATACTTTAGTGCTACACGTCATTCTATGTCAATTAAAACACAGTTTGGGAACGCCCCTGCTACGAATTACCGTTGCAGGTCTTGTAGATTAAGTCTGTCGTGATCGATAACACGAGTGCGTACCGTGGATTAAAATCATTTTGGTTGGTCACCGTTATCTCAGTCCAATATCTCGCTTTTGTTTTGTTTTTTGGGCAAAGATTGAAACACTTAAGTCGCTTTTGCCGGCACCTTTTGTAGATAGACAGATTAAATAATGTAAGTGCAGTGATATCCGAAACACTAAAGTGAAAAGTATTACAGGGAAAGCAAATAAACGTTTGGGGAGTTACTGCTGTCAGAGCGCGTCGAGTTGCCAAGGCACCAAAGACCCTTGGGAATGATATGCAACTATATAAACAAATGCTAGTTGTGATTAAAAGTGACTTCCAAAGACACAATCAACCAGCGAAGCGACTCTGTTATCACCTTTAGTGTTTTAAGACGCAACATCGTTCGGTCTCATCTCGAAGCCAAATAACGTGCCGTCGTCATTGATCGTAACAGAGTGGAAACTCCTCCAATGTGAGGGTCCATTGAACTTACAGCGACAAAAGGTTAATCTTCTTCACATTTGCAAGTGTTACATTTTACACTTTTTTCAGAGTAAAACTCTTCTCTCCGAAGGACATAAAGCATCGACGTCGTCAATTGCTGCTGTTGTTGTTTAATCTTTGGTTCTACATGTTCAAGATGAGTAATTTGACACAAAAGAATACATCGCTACCGAATGACAACCTTCCCGAAGAAGAGGAATCTCTAGTGTTAAATATTGTAGAATATTTGGTAGTCGTGTTGGGGTTTTGCGCCAATTCGTTCATATGTTTCGCATTCGGTTACTATCGAAGGATACGAACAGTGCACAACTACTTTGTTTTCAACCTGGCCATCAGTGACACAATATTGGTCGTCTCGTTGTGCTTGTTCATCGCGTCCCCGGCCATGCAAAAGACAATGTCAGATGAAAACGTGAAGATTCTTCGGATGGCTCTGATCATGTTTGAAGTATTTTGTGGCTCGGCCAGCATTGCCAACTTGACAGTCATAAGTTATGATCGCTATTACTCCGTCACCAAGCCACTGCACTACACCGCAAACATAACTCACAGAAAAGCTGTTGTCTTCATTGTTTGTATTTGGATATACGCGCTGGACGTCGCAATCTTGCAGCTGCTCTTCTTTGTACCAGACGTTTTCAAGTATGGATACACTCCGTTCCTGGCGCTTTTCAACTCTGTGATCCCCTTGGCGGTAACACTGTACTGTTATATCTCAATCTTCATCATCGCTTCCAGCCACCTACGCAACAACCCACACCGAAGTCAAGATCCGAGCGCGCCGGCCAACATCCTAACAAAGAACTTAAAAATATCATTCCATATTTTAGTTCTCGTGGCCCCTCTTTTAATTTGCTGGAGCTCTTACTACGCAATAAGCGTTATAGAGGTATACTGCCCAAATTGCATAAGTTTAACAACTTTTGAGGACTGGTTGGTGAGTATGATGTCTCACATCTTGGCAGCAATCGATCCCTTAATCTACATTTTTCTCACTAAAGATTTCAGGAAGATCATTTTCAGTTATTTCAAACGTGGAAATCGACCATATTCTGTCAGCGAGACTTTTCATCTTTCGACCACAAGATCAACGAATGCCCAGGCATCGCCAGGGACGGGCTCTGAAACGCGTATTGTAGATGACGATCAGATGGTCTGATCTTATCGTCGTTATTGAAAATGCTGGCTGCCAGTTCAAGTGCGGCGTTGAAAACGCGACTTGCAACACTATGATAAAAGAGATTCTATAGAAACCGAAACATTGTTCGGCGGCGCTGAAGCAAGACTGTGAAGCGGAAACAAAAGCAAAAAAAACCAAACGTGAATATTGAAAAACTAAATAATATGGAACTTTGTGTTCAAGACTGCATGAAAAACAAAAGAAAGGCAAGGGATTATTCGAAGATTCATTAAATAAACAACGCCGGGTTCAACTTCTTTACATACATACGAAAATATACCTTCTGAAGTTGCCCGCAGGTGCAGGGTAAAAAAGTTGATTTTTTTTTCTTTCAAATTGTGAGATTAGGGTGGAAAAAGAAAACGGCCAAACTTCAAGGTATATATGCGGTAATTTCTGTTAATGATTCTACGTGTGTCACTTATAAATTAGATTCCGCAGTTACAATATTCCTTCTGAACAGTTTGATTTTTATTACGGCAACGGGACCTCGGCTGTTTCGCTTTCCGGCAGCTTTCAAAGCGCTTTCAAGTGGTGATCTTTGCATAGCTTCCCGGTGGTAATTTTCAAGCCATCGGTTGCCACTGTTGTAGTGAAATGTAAATGTTTTTGGACAGTTGAAATAGGAGTCATGTGAGTAATAGCTGTCTCAATGTATAAAAAATTTATCTGAGTTTATCAGTAAAATGATTCTGTACCGAGAAACGAAAAAACCTTAGCTCAGCCAGCCACTGACACTGAATGCAAATGTGCTCTTAATCATGAATACCTTTTCTTCGATCGTTTTCGTTCCTTTTTTGGAGTGATGCCCATCTTTGCACCGAATTCTAAATCTTGATCACAAATGCGTCCATTCAGCGCTGTTCGCAGATTGTAAGGCACCTGTCAAAAGCACCTAAGTCATTTTGTCTCCTCGTGCATTTGCAATCAATTTTGTTTTGTCATATTAACTCTGCAGGAGTTGACTGATCTTAAAAGTCGAGAAAACCCGACTTTAAAATCCTATTTCAAATCTAATTATAGAAACAGGAGCGAAAACGGTAGAAGTAAATACACTCCTTTTTATAAAAATATATTTTGTAAGAACTAATATCGAGGTTGAAATTTGCGAAATTTAACGAATAATTATAGATATGAAAAGAATATAATTTTTTTGCGTTGAAAATATGAAAATACAACACAGTTAGATATTTTTAACTTAACCGAATAATTGTTTTTTTCTTTCTCCAAACAGCAAAACTAGCCAAAAAAATGCTCTAGCTGTGTGGTGTTTGATTGCAACAACTGTTCTGCAAAACGTTACGTGACCGTACAAGGCTTAACTGTTTGCAGTCTGGCTTCAAAATTAGTTTAACGCTATCAAAGTCAAGACACTGTAGAACAGATAATCTCACATTGTGTCGGCATAGTCCACTTTGTATTCCTTTAATGTAAAAATATTCACAAAAACATTTCCAGCCAAAGGATATTCAGCCTGGGCGGGAAAATAATATCCTTATGCAAAGAAAAGAGTGTACTGAATTAATCTCCGTCTGAAAAAAAAATCGCACGACAAAAAGATCGGTTAAAACAGGCGATTTCCGATGCATAAAGTAGATTGGCACAACGAGTTACACCAGCCTTGGGATATTTGTGAAGAGATGGCACATTCTCTGTAGTAACAAAAAGCCCTGGGGTTATGTTAAAAATTTATTCATCGTGATTGACCCATTGAAAAAGGTAGATGGCCGGAACTTTTTCGCACAGTCCATAAAAGTCAAGTTACCCAAACCCAAGATGTATCAATATTGTTTTTTAGAAAGCAGTGAGGAAAGACATCAAGCCTCACTTAGATTAGTATTAAGAGTCTATTCGCGAGATAATTCACAGCGAAATGTATATTAATTGAGAGAAAATAAAAATAATTTAAAATACAAATACTTTAAAAAGCGAGGTTTACAACAATAGCTAAAAGGTTTCTAAATGTGTTTAATCCTAAAAGCTTCACATGGGTATGTTGTCACAGTCCTGTGATAGTAATCGAATTGACTAACACGTAATACGCCTTAAATGTCCGACAGCCGTCAGAATAAAACGAACGTGCATGAAGGAATATTTAAAGTTGCCTCAAGGTAAAAATAGTCTTAGTAAACATACAGACAGGTCCTGTTAATGTAAATCAAAGTGATCTGAAAAATAAAACGGAAAATATTGGTCAAGAGAGTTTTCGCTTTCTTTTAGTTTTGTATACTGACTCATTTTCAATATGCCGCGCATTTCTCGGTGAAACAATTCTCGTTTTGAAATTCTGTCAAAGAATTGTCTTGAACCGCTGCATGGGGGTTTCGAGTTTCATCGCATTTTCTAAAGTGATTTTCCACTATAAAGTAAATAAAAAGCACTCACTTGAATTAATTATTGAGAGGGTAGAAATAGGAGAAGCCTGTAATACGTTTCTTGGGATTTACACATTATGCTCAAATTGTTCCCAATTATGCTATTACTCGATGCTCGAAAAGCCTCACTGTAATGCTAAAAAGGTGTCACTATTGTCCTTCATTATGCTTGCATAAAAATATTATATTTCTTAATTGCTCGGGCTTGGCTATTGCGAAATGGGTTTTCTATTGATGATAAAATTTCGTTCAGGCACCACAGAAAAGGGTTTAATTAACAAACCTTCTTGGATGCTGAAGCTAAATTTGAAAGCTCTCTTTCATGTTGAGAACATCACGTAGTGACAGATTTTTCTCGGCCTACCCAAGGCCCCGAATCAGTTAGTTTCTGTAATTATATTATTCTGAAATAATTCTCGATTTTTTTACTCGCCGTTTATAATCCTGGCACAGTGGAAACAAAATGGTTGAAAAAATAAGCAAGCAAAATAAGCAAGCAAAATGCAAGCAAAATGGTTGAAAATTCATGCAATGTTTTTAGGTGAAAACCAGATGTTTTACCTGTCATATTCTTTTTTTTCCTGTTGACTGACAGCCATTTGAAATTGTCTTTTTGTCATTAAAAAACATATTTGGTGTTCAGTTCACTCCGGACTATCACAACGTAGATAAAGATAGTCTGAAAATACTTCATCACTGAGAAAAACTGCCAAAAAGAAGAAGGTAAGCGGTAAAGAGGGTCTCAATGGGGTAGTAGCTTTTACGGTTAACGGTTAATATTTTGGCTTTTTTACGGCTAACGGTTATTTTTTTTCCATTACAGTTAACAGGAGTTGTTAAAAATTACTTGCTATTGTTCTAAGAAGTTAAATATTAAATTCCATTGTTGTAAAACATACTGAAGTCTTAAGACCAATTTGAGATGAAAAATTATTTTTGTGTGTGTGCATTCTCAGTGAAATATATAACTAATCAAAATCACAAAAACACAAATAAAAACCAAAAAGCGCAAGGAAAGCAGAAAACTATCAACCTCCTCTCCTTCAAAAAATAACGATAGATTTATAAAAAAATCTATCCAAAGCAAATTTGACTGACAACCAAATTAAATTACTATGAAAGGGATTAAAATTTATACCAACCGCCAGTTTGGCCAATATTGAAACACAGATTCTTACCAATAGCGTCGCAAACCCACAATCTGGAAACGATATATTGACGATATTTTTTCTTTGTGGGATGTCAGCAAACCTGATAGACAAGTTCATCGAACAAGCAAACTCGCATCACCCTACAATCAAATTTACAGCTGAAATTTCAAATACTGACACTACATTTCTGGATACAGTTGTATACAAAGGCAAACGATTCAGATCAATCCATCCTGGATATAAAAACGTGTCAAAAAGGGATTCGTGAAGGGCGAAGCTCTAAGACTTTAACGAACTGACTCTTCTAGAGCAACATTTGAAGAGAACATTTACAAATTCAAATCACGTTCCCTTGCTAGAGCTTATCCAAAAAATCTGATCGAGACACTCCTTTCAGAGTTAAATTCACAGAAAGGGAATCGGCGCTACGGCAAAACATGAAAGCCGGAAAGAACTCTTGCCTTTTGTAGCACAATATCAACCATCAGTGCCCAACCTCAAAAATGTTTTAATGGAAAAATGGCACTTGGTACAAAATCAGCCTTCTCTACGGA
>Ga0126337_10001322_pt1 | contig 14777 bp, 2 predicted proteins | sample DipCmetagenome_FD_92527 | JGI IMG/M metagenome (GOLD analysis project Ga0126337, IMG submission 92527) | Coral microbial communities from La Bocana,Puerto Morelos, Mexico - Diploria C A metagenome | ecosystem: Host-associated > Invertebrates > Cnidaria > Coral | place: La Bocana,Puerto Morelos... | reverse complement strand
TAACTAGGACTTGCGAGACATAAGAATATAAGTGATCTTTTCAGTTTGACTAAGTATCATAAATTTGAGTAGACCGTCTATAAAGTGCGGGTCGATTGTAAAACAATTTCACTTGACCCTGAAAATAATCCAGTTCACATGAACAGAGATGGTGTAGAAGTCAGTCAACATTAACAGCTCCTTTGTTTTGAATCCAAGCATATACTTTCGTTTCTATGGGATAGAAAATACTTAAACTATTCCAGAGTAACTGATGAATCCACTCTCGTCACGGATCCAATTGGTGTAGAAGACGCAGTTGATGTAAAACAATAGGGAACAAAAGGACAAAAGAACGATCTAAACGACAAATACAATAGGCTGTTGTGGCGGTGTTGTGTTGTGACGTGTCCTGTGTCTTCTACACCAAGAAGGAGCCGTGATCTGGGATGACTGACCCAGATCCAGATCGACCTTAAGATGGCCATTAGTATGCATTGCAGACCTATTTTTGTCGGAGAAGCCCGCTGTACGTTTTGGCGCTACAACAGTTATCGGAGGCGCTCCATGTTCCCGGATGAGGAGGTATGGTGGAGTGCAGTACTTTTAACCTTATAAGATGTAAGGAAACTGTTATTTTTAAAAAAAATGTTCTGTAACTTTAAAATCTTTTATTTAACAATTATTCACTGAAGTGAAAGTGAATAGTGGTGGATATGTAAACATCCACCACTTTCACCGGCACTGAGGTGAATGAATATTTGTTTTAGTATATACCACACAAGCTGAATAACTAGCCTTTACTTGTTGGTGGAGACTCCCCATATAGGCCATTGTAGGGAGTCCCCCCCCCCCCGGTTTAAGAGTAATTTTTTTTTAAATGGGAAGCCATTTTGTTTTTCTTTGGCTGCTCGGAGGTGAAATCACCTCCGAGCTCGCCAATCAGTGTGCATGTAAAGTACTATTCACTTGTGTGGTATATACTAAATGTAGATATTTCTGGCATTGATTGAGCAAATTGTTTCGACAATTAATTTATGCTAAAACTTAATAGTTGATTCTTGTATGGAATTATTTAACACTAGTGGTGGTTCAATTCTGGTGTTTATTATTATTACGAGCTTATTGACTGAGAGGAAGGGCCAGATAAGATAATCTTTATCTTGATGACCTGGGGCGTCCGGCAAGGTCTCACCTGAAGGTTTTGCCAGACCAAACTTAGTATCATACTACCATCATTGAGCATACTTTTGTGGAAAGTTGCAAACAGTGTTTTTAATGGTCTGAATTGCGTGCACTAAATGAAGTGCACATCATCTTATTTTTTTATAAACATTTATATGAGGGCCATTGGTTTTTCAGTAAATACTGTTCTGTGTTACCCGTGATAAATATAGCTTATTTATTGTTACTGTTATTATGGGGCCAGACAAGCGTAGGAGCTCAGGCGGGAGCGGGGGGATTGGCAAATGGGACTGCAGGCCCCCAGCTATGGAAATTATGTGCTTTTTCGGGTAACATGCTCATGATTTGGGCAATGACACTTAAGAGAAAAACATTTAACACTTAATGACTGATCTGGAGGGGAACACTGAATTTTGTTTCCTGAGAATCTCAAAGTGTCCCAACATGAATTCACTGTTCCCCTTGGAACTAGTCAGATTTGTTACATTGAGAAACAAATGGGTCAAACTGGTGGAAAAAGGCCCTGAGATTCCATCAAAAACCCCAGGCCACCTTCAACTGCACTGTCTGATCATGTGCAACAGCAATCAACATTTCTTGGGTAATGATGAACTGTTTCATGTTTGATGTCATAGTTTTCCCAATGTTGCCCGCTCATGGCATTTTATGGTAAACAACTAGCCAATGAATGGGAGCAGGAGAAATGCCAGCTATATAACAATAGAACTTAATGATGTTGACATAGTAGGTTTTCCAAACCTTGTGATTAAAGTTTCTAGTTAGTTGCCTTTTCTAGAAAATTTTCATTTTATTTTTTTAGATTTTTCTCGATTTTACTAGATTGAGACTGTTGATAGAGGTCATTAGTTATGCAAGCTTTGAATATGACTATTTTTGAAATTAAAGCAATTTCATTTGAGGTGAGAATTGTCACGTTCTTTTTTTTCATATTATCAGGAAAAAAATTCCCTTCTTTCATATCTGCTTCTTTTTAACCTTCCTCATTTGTTAACACATTGGCCTATCACAGCGTCCTGTGATAAATAAATAACTTCATTTTTTGCTGCGGCCAGTGCCTTGGTTCCCTGTTAGCCCTGCATGTTTTTGGTTGGACCTTGAGTTTTATTCATTAATTTATTCGTTGAGATTTCATAGATGACATTTTAAGTTAATTATTATAGATTTAGATATAGTGTGAATTTAATGTCAGAAAAGGAATACCTAGACTGGAAACCACCTAGCTTATTCACCACTTTAAATGTACACTGTTTATGTTCAAGTTGTCGTTTTACACTCACAGTGTGAAGTTCCAAAAAAAACAGCCATACCTCCCTCACAGAAGTGATTTTTTTCTTAGACCCCCCCCCCCCCACCCATCTGTTAATTTAAATTAAACTTCTATCCTCAATTAAAAAATTTTTTTTTAAATCCTGCCCCCTACCCCAAGCAAATTCCAATACCTTCTGTGGGGGGTATTGTGGATATTTTTAGGAGCTGCTCAATGCCATCACATTATTGGAGAGAATTTTTGTTCCCAAAACTAATCTAAATGAGCCTCTCCTTTTCAAAAATCATCTCTTTTGATGTTTCTTAGTAGTTTATCACTAATTTGCTTAGTTTGCCTGCTGATGATGCATGTGACGCAACTAGTTTATGCTTGGTTTTTCATTAAGGAAAAAGCAGCAATGAGAATTTTGTGGAATTTTCCACACTCAAAAATTCTTATTTATTTTAAGAATCAATCTAAAATTCTCTTTTTAATTTCATTGCTTTTGTTATTGATGGTAGTGTCACAAGTGTCACAAACCATCTCCAGTGCCCAGGGCAGGGCCTCTCATATTTAAAGGACTGTGTTGTTCATCATACCCTTTAAGGGGTTAAAAAAAAGCAGTTCTGCCTAGGGTAGGGTGTTCAGCCTCATAAGGTCCACAGCAGGACCTTTTTGGGATATTGAGGTGAAGAAAATATCAGAGTAGATAATATAATGTAACTTTTTAGAATTTAAAATAAAAAGTTTGAGCCATGCCCTCAAAACTGGATTTTGGAAGCTCTTAGAGGGTCTTTTCAATGTTGCCAATGAGAACCCCTGTCCTTTTTGTAGTCCCCCGGGGTTCCTGTGTCCATACATTACATTCATGGAACAATTTTGAGTACTGACAGAGTAAAACACTGACGATTGACAATACTTTAGTTTGTAGTATTTCAATTTGTATTACCAAATTAGGCATAAAAAGATTAACTTTATTTGTCAAATTAGTGATGAAAATCTAATTTCTCTCTTAAATTGAGAGGCAGCACCGCAGCAGTAAACAAAACTGTTAACCAGGGCATGACATCTTGGTAAACAGGGACAATTTTCTCATAACAAACAATAAAGATGAGCGTGGAGATTTAAAATATTGCTTGTAGTTAATTAATAAGAATGTTTTAAAACTACAAGGAGATTTATTATTTTGATCTTGTTTCTAAGAAGGTGAAGTTAATTTGACTGTCAACACTGCTTTAGTGCTTCATTATGGGGTAAGGGGATTCCAAGGGCCCCTCATCTTGCCCCCAAACCCTCCGAAAATTACATGGTGTAATCTCACTGCTAGTCCCTTTGGCACTTCAGAAATTTGAAATTTTTTGCCTAAATAAAACAAAAAGACTGTTATTGGCATAAATCCGCAAAAAATACTTTATTCTAAATACAACACAGCCTTCGCCTCCTACATTGACAAGGTTGTTGAACTAGAGTTCGTCCACAATAATAATGGATTTCTAAGTTATACAGAAGAAAAAAATTCTTCAAAGGGCCATCCGGCTAAATAGTGTGCTTTGTTTTGTGTGCCCATAGTATTAGACATAGAATTAAACACCTGGAAGGGTCCAAACGAGCTCCGTTTCCAATGCGAGAGTTCTTCTCTGAGGAAATTCGTCCTTCGTGTTGTGGCCTTATGATTTAGGTCTTTGCTGCTTTGTGAACACAAGATAAATTTACGTCTTCAAACGTCAGCCGAGTGCAATTTCTGTAATACGGTTTGAATAACACGCCTTAAAGACAATGGATGAGCGTCACTAGAATTCTTAGGGGATAGCATGCCCTTCAGACTGTGTACTAAAACAGTCATTGCCTAATTAGTTAAAACGAATTTTTTAGTTTGTATTCGATTTCTATTATCCTGCCCACTGAATACGGCGAAGGTTATAACATCGCTGAAAAGGTAAATGAAAATAATGGAGAAAAATTGCCATAATACGGAGAACTTGCGTTAGAGTAATAAAACCAAGTTAATGTTGTTCTGTCAAGTAGGTAGATGTTACCTTGATGCCGTTCATGAGGCTTCCTCGACTTAACTTTTTGAAACCCGTAGTTTCAAACTGACGATAACTAGCAGAAATTGTCAATTTAAAGTAGTGCATTTCTTAGCATTTTGTTCTGTTTGTTCTAAACAGGACGTATAAAGCAAGCGTAAAGTTATATTTTGCCCTAACATTGTTAATACATGCAGCCAACTAGAAAGGCTTGAACTGCGAGGGTCCTAACAACTATTTACTAAGAATATTTTGACTTTCCACGGTTGTCGTGACTATGTGGTGATTGTGTGGCTAACTATTGAAGATCCTAAGATATAAAAGTAGTTGTACGTCTTGTCTGGATCTTCTCGAGTATTGTTTAGTGGTTTTACATTAATATCAGCACTGACCACCAAAGTAGTGAGAAAAGTTTTATCTAGTAACAAAAACGTGCGCAAGTCAAGACTACTTTTGAAGTACAGAATACATTGTAAGTAATAAGTAATTTGGTATCTAATTCTACCGGCGGTGTGCTCTGCTACTTTCTTCGGACGACATAGTAGCAAAAAAGGTGTGCCTTAACTACGGTTAGATGAACACTGCTGTTCAAGTTCATAGATACAACAGTTTTTTGATCCCTGTACCTAACTCTGCTGGCATTCGGCTCTGTTGCGGTCCTTTTCGCGTTCGGAACGCCTGTCAGCCCTATCTGACTCACGGCTTCTGGTGCTGTCTGAATCGCGGTCTCTATCTCTACCGGTACTGTATCTGCTTCGCGTGTTGTCACTGTCACGGTAACCTCCGTAACGTTGGCTTCCAGAATCTCTATCAGATGGTTTCCTGCTACTCTTTACATGTTCATTATCGTTGACTGGTGTGCTGCTGCGTAGCTGGGCGGCATAATCAGGCTCCGACTCTGTATTGACCTTTGAAGTAGCCTCTACTTTCTCACCGACGTGGTCTTTGGAGGCACTGGGCTTGCTTCGTCTGGCGGGCGGGATGTCCTTACTTAGAAGTTCGCCAATCTGAGAGTATTCCGTGTCGCTTCTTCCGCTGTCGCTTGACTTGGAGATGTCGCCGTTAGGAAGACTGCTTTCACTTGTCGAGCGATACAGTCCACCTGGCCTGTTCATCAAGCCCTCTTGGTAAGACAGCATCAGGCTGTGCTGGCGCTGTTTGCGACTGTCCAGTATCAAAGTAGTTGAGGCCTGGTTGCTTGGAACAGACATGGCCAACTGTTCTCGGAGCTCCTGAACTTGTTTTTCATACCTCTTGACAAGATCGTCTTTTTCTTTAATCTTCTTCGTGAGAATATCTTGTTCGGCCTCCAGCTCGGCGGTTTTGACCTTGCAGAAGTTCATCTCATCAACAAGCTTGTTATCCAGCCTGGTTTTGTCCTCCTCTAAGGTCTTAATGTCTTCATGAAGGATTTCATTTTGGTTCTGAACGTCGCTGAGGTTAGATTTTGCTGCATCCAATTCCTCTATGAGACTTTGTAACCTCTTTTCTACTTCAAATTTCTCTTGCTGCAGCTTATCAATTTTGTTATCCTTCTCCTGGGCGTCTTTTCTGAATGTTTCGCTCTGATCTCCAACAAATTTTGTAATTTGAACGGCTAGTTGCTTCGAGTTATCATCTAACCTCTTACTGTACTCATCTAGTTGCCCCTTCATGTTGGCTTTTTCCTGCTTGAGATGTTCTAGATCATTTTGCAGCTTTTTGTTTCTCGCTAACAATGCCTTGTTCTCTTCTGCCGTTAGATCTTTGCCTTTCCCGGAATCGATTTCGCCATTGCTGTTGTGTAACCTATCTTGCAGTTCTTGATTCTCTTTTTCGAGTTCAACGATCTTGTTATTATCTCTCCTGTTGTCCTGTTCCAGTTGGGAAATATTGTAACGGAGGTCTTTGTTCTCATTCTTCAAGCTGTTTATCTTCTCTTGCAAGTCATCATTCTCTTCTCTCAGGGATGACAGTTCGTATCCACCGTTCTGTATGTCCCGCTCTAGCTGTACGACTTTTTCTGACAGTTCTCTGATCCTCTTTTCTTTTTCGTTGTGAAGATCTCGTGAAGGCCGCCTTTCTATGGGTGTTTGACCGGCTCTCTTTAGCTCTCGTTCCAAATCAGCTTTCTCTTTGGCTAGCTTTTGTAGTTCTGTCTCCAAATCCTTCACCTCCGCGTGCAAATCGGTCACCTCCGTCTGAAGATTTTCCTTTGCGTCTAACAGATCTTGATTCTCGCTTCGTTGATCGTCGCAATTTTGGTTCGCTAGATCCAGCTCGTGGCGTAGATTGCCGATTTCAGCCTCTAGGTTCTTAATGTCTGCTTCGTCTTCTTTAAGTCTTTTTCGGGCCTCTGTCAACTCGTCTTGAAGCAAACTGTCTCTTTCCTGTCTGTCATCTAGTTCGTTTTTCAGTGTTTCAATCTGATTTTTCGCCGCCTCCAACTCAATTGTCAGTTTGTCGTTGTTTTGTTTTATTCCATCCACGGCATCATCTTCGAACAACATGGGTGGGGCACTCTCCACTATAGCTACTGGTTGCGCCTGGATCATTTCATCATCACGTCTGTTCAAGGTGTTCTTCAGATCTGCATTCTCGCTCTGAGTCTGTGCTAGATCGCTCCTGATTTTCTCGTTGTCGTCCTTTGCACGCTTGTGTCCAATTTCCAATTCGCGCAGGTTGAGTTCTAACTGCTGCAGGTCCATTTTCAGGTCTTTGTTCTGTATCATTAATTTGCTATGTTCTCCTTTTACGTCGTTCAGCTCGTCGCGGAGTTCTTGAATGTCTTTCTCTAGCTCTTCCTTGTCTTCTTTCAACGTGTTAACCTGGTAGGCGAGCTCGCTATTCTCTTTAATAAGCTTGTTGTATGATCCTTGTTGGTCCCAAGTTCCTTTCTTTATCTGTCGTATCTCGTCCTTCAGTCTGTCATTCATGTTCTTCAATTCATCTATCATTTCTTTTTGTTGATCTACTTGTGTCTTCTGAATTTCCATGTCATGCTCCATATTCGATAATTCTCTTTTTAGCCTCCGAGCTTCTTTCACTGCATCTTCTTTTTCTTCCAGAGCCCGTTGAAGCGCTTCCGAGTCCCCTCTAATGTCTGTGTTAACTGAGTTTAGTGGACCGGAGTCAGTGACATCCTGATTGTTCAGTTCGTCCTCCAACTCGGCAATCCTCCTTTCATGTTCAGCAAGTTCGTCCTTCAAAAATTCAATTTCTCGGGTTTTTGTTAAGTCTGTCTTTTCGAACTTTTTGATGAGTCCTTTGGTTCTCTGAAGTTCTTGCTCTAAGGGCGAGAAATTGTTTTTACGCCAGTCCAGCATCTTGTCTTTGTCTTCCTTGTGTCTGTCTCTCGATGTTTGTAACTTGTTTTTAAGCTCAGCTTCGCTGTTACTTAGACGATCTCGTTCATCTTCCAAAACGTGTTTCTCTCTCTTGTGTTCTGTCAGGTCGGCTTCCAACCTTGCCATCTTGGTGCGGTAAGCAGCCATATCACTCTTTGCCCTCTCCTTTTCGCGTAGTGCATCCTGACAACGTGCCTCCAATTCTTGATACTTCTTTCTGCTCACAACGTCTTGGTTCTGTCTGGGAACATCCACTGTGTTCATCTGGTTTTGCAGAGCCTGGTATTTCTTATTCAGAAGGGAAAGATCATTTTCTCCTTTGTTCTTTTCGTATTTGAGCTTCTCGTATTCAACTTTCAAATCCGAGTTCTTTCTCTCCAAGTTGGCAAAGTCTTTCTTCATTTTTTCTTTCTCTTCCTCGAGCTTCGCAATTTTATCTTCCAAGCGCTTTATTTCGCTGTCCTTTAACACCAAGCGACGTTCTGCTTCTTCTTTATTTCTTTGAGCTTTCTGATAATTTTTCTTTGTTTCTTTAAGAGTGCCTTCTAGTCTTATAACTTCGTCTTTAAGACGGTCTCGTTCTTCGCGTAATGTATCCGATGGACCAGAAACTTGTGAAATTTTGATATCTTTTTCTCGCAGTGCCAGCTCTAGTCTCATTTTTTCGTTGCAGACGTCCTGATATTTTGTGCGGTACTCTGCGAGTTTATTTGTTAGGAGTGCATCGCTTGTTCCAGGTTTAACAATCGCCGTATCCTTGGCAGACAATTCTTTTCTCCGCTGTTCAATTGTTGCTTGTAGTTCGGCAATTCTTTTCTCAAGGATCCTCTTCTCATCCTCAGCAGTCCTTAAGCTGACATTGGCGTCTTTTAGTTGACTACGGAGGGTGTCTATCTCTTTCTTGGCTGCCTTCAACTTGTCCCTAGTTTCGTCTACTTCATGTTCTGCCTCTTCCAGTGCTTTATCGCGTACTTCGATCTCTACCTCTAAACCATCGGCTTTCATTTTGAATTCTTCTCGTTCATGTTCTGTGTCATTTAACTTGCCTTCCATGTCCTCCAAGGCTGCTTGAAGTTTGGCGAGGTTTTCTTGAGTGTCACGAAGAGTCTTCTGTAGTTTTGCAATGTCTCTATCTTTCAGGTCAACATCCTCTCTTAACTGCTCAATAAATTGCTTCAAGCGATCCGTGTCCTTGCCTCCACTTTCCAGAATGGCATATAGCTCGTTGATTTTACGTTGTTTTTCGATAACAATGTCATTCTTTTCAAGCAAGTCCTTTTGGGCAGCTTCTAGTTGCTGTTGCAGGGTTCTGAGTTTTGCAGAGCCAGCAGCTTGTTGTGCTTCAGCAGTACTTAAATTGGTCTGTGCATCTTGTAACGTATCCATTAAGAGCTGTCGTTCGCGTTCCGCTGAGTGGTATTTATCATTTACCGAATTAAGGTCCTCCTCGATATCTCGCAACATCTTTTCAAGGTCCTGCACGCGATTTTCTTTCTCTTTAAGGTTTGCCTCAAGAATCCGGCACTTGCCCTCCGAGTCGTCTAGCTTGTTCTTGTTGTCGTTTCGTTGCCGTAGCAAATCTTCGTTTTCCATTTCACTTCTTTGTAGCTCCTGTTTTAGATCTTCAAGATCTTTTAAAGTGTCTGGATCTGAACCGAAATCAAACCCGGGGGCGGCTGCGTAGGTTGTTTCTACATTGGCGAGTTGCATCGGAGCAATGTTAATGACATCCTGCTTCTCTGCCAGTTTAACTTGAAGGTCAGCGATCTCATCTTCCAGCTTGATTTTATCCCTCTTCAAAATATCTATATCTTCCTCGTCTCGCTCGAGTTCCAAGTTTAATACTTTGATCTTATCCTCCAAGTCCTCAATATTTTTGCGATTTGCTTCAATTTCGTTCTTCAGTTGGCGTATTTCAGCTTCGAGGTCGTCGTTGTCCCTTTCTAGTTCTTTTCTTTTCGTCATGGCCTCTGCCAGTTGATTTTCAAGATCTTCTATTCTCGACATAGCCATCCTGCCGTCTTCTAAAGCACGATCTCTCTCTCCTTGCATGCGTGTTAGATTTTTCTTTAAGTCGGCTAAAGTTGTCCGTCGAAGTTCGTTTAGCTCCTGTTGTGCCTTTATCTTCTCCTCTCTCAAGGTGTCGCATGTTTGTTGACTTGATTTCAAATTGGACTCCGTTACTTCCACCGTGTTTTCCAGTTCGTTCTTTTTTATTTGCAATCTCTCATACGCCGTCTTCAAGTCCTCGTTGTCTTTATTGAGATCATCTACATGCAAGCGAAGATGCACATGGTCCTCGTCAATAGACAGCAGCTTGTCGTGATTCTCTGAAAGATGTCGGTTTGATTGTTCTAACAGACTTTTCAGGGTTTTCATTTCATTCGCGTCCGTCTCTCTCTCTGCTTTCAAAGCTGTCAGCTCTTTTTGAGTCTCCATCAACTCTTTTTTGGCGTCCTCTTTTTCACGAGTGCTTCTGTCTAACATTTTTCTGAGGTCCTCCAGTTTCCTTTGTAGACTAGGCACACTAGATTGAAGCTCGCTTACATTGTCTTGAGCTCTTTTAGCGTTAGCCTCTTCCTCAGAAAGTTTATCCTCTAGGCGTCTCAGCTGGTCCTTCAACTCATCCTCACGAGCCTCGCTCTTCTTTAGTCGCATTTCCAGATCGTAAACCTTATTGTCAGGTGCACTGTCGATCCTGTCTTCTCTGAAGCTTTGTGGTGGTGCTGATTGAACGACAGAGACGTTCGCCACGGCTGTCTGCATGCTGTTACCCATCTCCTGAAGTTGAATTTGAAGCTCCTTTACGTGATTACGATTGATTTCATTTGCAGTCTTATGAGCGTCTGCCTCTTTTCTTAATGAAGCCATTGTCTCTTCTTGAGTATTGTTCTTTCGTTTGGCTGCGTTAAGCTGCGAATCCTTGTCTTTCACTTCAGATTCCAATCGACTTGTTATGCGATCTTTTTCTTTAAGCTTGTTTCGAATTTGTTCAAGTTCTGGCTTGGTTTTCCTTAGTTTGCTTTCCAAGTCGTCCACCTGACTTTGCAAATCATTTCTTTGTTTGGTTAGTGCCTTGTTGTTTGCGTCTGCAACTTTGACCTTGTAAGACAACGATTCGACATCTTGTTCCAGCAACTCCTTTGCATCGATCTCTTTTCGTACGTCTTTTTGCAAGTCGTCTATCGTACCTTTCTGTTTTTTATTGCGAGAATCCAACTCTTTATTTTCAGTCTCCAGTGTTTCATTTTTGGCCAATGCTACTTTCAATTGCGGTCTCAAATACTCTTGTTCTTCTTCTAGCATTTTGCATTTTTGGGTCAATGATTCCATAGTAGCTTCGTGCTTCTTCACAGTCTTCCCTAGTGTGCTGTTTACTTTTACCTGCTCCGAGAAATCTAGACTTTTTTTGTTGTATTCTTCTTTACTCTGGGTGAATTTGAAGTTCGACTCGCTGAGATATTCCTTCAGTTTGTCGCGCTCAAGAGTTAAGGTTTCTACCTTTTTCTGCAGCTTTTCGACTTCTGGACTCAGATCAGCTAGTTTTTCGCGTAGGTCTGTATTGGTGGCCATAAGCTCATCTTCCTCTTTCTCCAGGTCGTGTATCTTTCTCTTCACATCAATTGATTTCCTCTCCCAATCTTCATTTTCTGTCTTGGCCCTGTTCAGATCCCTCTCCAATGAAGCTATCTTGTTCTCGCTCTCTTTGATGTCACTATGAAGTTGCTCTTCAATCGTTTTCACCCTTTTGTTTTCATTTTCAAGTTCGTAGATTTTCTGGCGAAGGGGTCCTAGGTCAGTGTCCAAATTTGGTTGCTCGTAAGAATAGGACACCTCGGCTGGTTTGAGGACTTCAAAGTTTCCTGTCCGTTTTTGTTGCATGTTCTGAAGTTTTTCCAGGAGACCAGCAATTTCAACGTCTTTATTGTCCCTTTGCCTTTTCATGTTCTCCAACCGAGTATTGAGATCGCTGATTTCAGCCTCTTTGTCGTCAATCTTGTTCGTCAAAACCTTTATTTCGTCAAGTTTGTTCGCGCAATCGTCCTGGGCACTTAAAAGGTCGGTCTGGCACGTATCGTAAAGCGATTCAAGGTCGGACAATTTCTTGTTTAACTCGTCTATCTTGTTGTTTTTCTGCGGCAGCTCATTCTTGTACTGCTCAGCCTCGTCTTGAGCTTGCGCCAGCTTCTTCTTCGTATTCTCGGCTACCTTGCGGTGTTTGCTGCTTTGGTCAGACCAGTCTTCGAGTTGATTCTCCAACACTGTCTTATCCTTGGTAATAGCGTCCAGGTCATCTTCCAAGCGAACCAGCTTCTGTTGAAGATCTACTATTTCCTTGTGCAAGTTGGTTTTGTCTTCTTCAGATTCCCTTAACTTATTCTCCAACTCAGCACTTTTTATTGACACTTGGTCGAGTTCTCGTTCTATGGACTCTTTCTCACTTTCACTGACTTTGTAATCGCTATCAAGATCGGCATATTTTCTCTGATATTCCAAAGTTTCCTCGTGCAGCTTTTCCATTTCTTCATTAGACTGCTCTAGTTTCATGTCAAGCTTGGCAATGTCGTCCTCTCGATTCAAGACCTCTTGCTCCAGCTGCAGAATTCTCTCCTTCTGATCTTCTATGGTTCTGTCCTTTCTAGCCATCTCCTTCTTGTCATGCTCTATCGTCCTCTCTGCCTTTTCTAGCTTGCTTTTCAGTTCATTGTACTCATTCTTAAGCCGTCCATAATTCTCCTTTTCATTTTCAAGCAGAGCTGCAAGCTTACTCTTCTCCCTGTTCTCGTCTTCACACTTGGTTTCCCACTTGTTGATATCGTGACTGGCCCCATCGAGTTTTCCCTTTAAATCATAGCTGTCGTCTTCAAGTCGCTTATTCCTATCTAATAGGTTTTCACGTTCTTTCTTCAACCTCTCAATTTCTTCTTTGAGAAAATCATCTCCAAACGAAAAGCCAGATGGAGCTGACTGAAGTGCCGGTTCACTCTCCACCACAGTGATGTTGTAACTCTTTTCAACTGGCTCGGAAAGCCGCCTGTTCAGCTCGTTTTCCAAGTCTCTTGTCTTTGATTGTGAGGCGAGAAGTTCCGCTTCCAACTGACTGATCTTTTCGTGAAGCGATGTTTCTTTCTTGTGTAAGTTGACTACCTTGTCTTCTTCCTTATGGCGCGCGTCTTCGGCCTCCCTCGTCCCGCGTTCGGCTCTAGCCAGCTTTTCGATAAGTTCGTTCTTATCCTTGCGTAGTTTTTCATTGGTTTGTTCATCTTCATAATGCTGATTTTCAGCTTTATCAAGTTCCAGGTTAAGCTGCTTACTTTTCTCCTTGACTACCTCCAGGTTAGCTTCAGACTTGTTAAACTTCTGTCTAAGTTCTGGGATGGTGTGGTTCTGAAGATCGCTGATGATAATTGTCACCTTCTCGAGTTGCTTGGTTTTGGTGAGCAGCTCCTCCTTATGAGAGTCGGCCTTCTTTTGGGTTTCTACGAGAGCCTTTTGGAAGTCGCCAATCTTACCAGCCTTTTCGCGAACATCCATCCGCAACTTCTCATTTTGAGTGTTAAGCTCGGCTTTCTGTCGATTTAGGACGTCTTTTTCTCTATTAAACTTCTCAGCTAATAGTTCATTTTGCGTCGATAGTCTCAGTGACTCCTTCTGGGAGTTATGGTACTTGTCATCGACTTCGTGGTAGGCTTTCTTCAATTCCTCATATTCGCGAGTCAATCTTTGGTATTCCTCGACCCACTCCTTATTGGCCTTCTCCATAATCATAATGCCGGTGTCTTTATCTTCGACGATCGTTCTGGTTGAAGGGTCTGAGGGCACCCTCCTATCAGAACCACGGCTTCGAGAAGACATGATGCTAAGCTCCCTATCCCGATTCGTCGTTGAAGAGTTGATATAGGTTCCTCGACTCCAATATCTGCAATGGAAAAGTAATGAGAGAATGACCAATTTTCTTTTGGCTCTCCCTCTATAGATGGAAATGTTCGATAAATTAATTTACGGGAAACGAGTTAAAGACCCACTTCCGTTTCTGTATGCGTTTTGTGGAGTGGCTTGTAAAGAACCCAGCCTCTATTTTGTTTCCTTGCTTGCATCCAGAGAGAGGGAAACGGGTGTTAAGCTCGAACCTGATAGGACACTGGGCCCCAAAAAACGTCATAAGCTTTTGCGAGTTTTGACCGCGCACCAGGCTGTTGCGAACTTATTTAATATTAATTAATATGCTTTTCCAACTTTCCCCAGTAAATGGCAACATTTTCTCGTCACTTGTGTATATTGAAATCTCGGATCTCGTCACTTTTGAAAAGCTGGGGCGATGTTTTCGTGGGGAATTAATAATTTTCAGACGAAACTAACATTAACGAGGATTCACTACCAACTGATCATGAATTTGCAGATGAATGCATGAAAGATCATATATTTCAACTGCGAAGAAAGATATGAATTTAATATTGATCATCGCAGTTATACACACAACTTTAGCAGTTGTGCAATTTAAGACTGAAAAAATTCATGTCTGAACGGGATCCGAACACATGACCTTTGCGATACCGGTGCAGTGCTCTACCAACTGAGCTATCAAGCCATCTGGGAGCTGGTCACTTTGTGAGTTCAATGGTAAATTAATATCTTTCTCCGCAGTTCAAATATATGATCTTTCATGTATTCCATTTCAGGAACGTTTACATGGCTTTGTATTAAAGACAATTTTAAGCTTAAATCTGTTGTTGCTTTCTCAAGGAATGTAATGACACTGATATCAGAGGAAACTAAAACCACTCAGCGAGAAAAAAATTCCAGTTAAGTCGAGTATTTCTTCAAAGTTGAGACTGCGCTATTATAATTAATAGCCTGTGTACAGGCTAATCTCATGTTCAAAACGAAATGTAAATAGAATGTAAGCGTTATACTTTAATTCGCAGAAATTCGCTTTGGAGTTTTAAAGGTTTAGATTTTTCTGCTTGACTGACACCCGTCACTTCAATGTTT
>Ga0126337_10001321_pt1 | contig 14788 bp, 5 predicted proteins | sample DipCmetagenome_FD_92527 | JGI IMG/M metagenome (GOLD analysis project Ga0126337, IMG submission 92527) | Coral microbial communities from La Bocana,Puerto Morelos, Mexico - Diploria C A metagenome | ecosystem: Host-associated > Invertebrates > Cnidaria > Coral | place: La Bocana,Puerto Morelos... | reverse complement strand
TTTTGATGGGTCATCATAATCACTCTTCATCACTAGATGCTATAATCTTGGTGTTAAAAACATTTCCCAATCATTGGTGAACACTTTGTTATATTTTTGCAGCTGCGGTTTAAATTAGTCACTAGGTAGAAATGTCAACAGCTCAAAGCACCCAAACTTCTGAATGCGTTTTATGTCGTTTGGACAGTTATTTCTATAAAAGAAGGAAGAATTAATAGGAATAACAAGGACTCAGTTTTAAACAGGCATTTTCCTAAGTGCTCTTATCTCCGGAAATAGGAATGGCATCTGTTATCCCTTCCGGGGTAGGAAATAGATGTTACTATTAATAAATGAATCGAAACGAAATATAAAAGCTCCATCACCTACCAACTGACCAACCGTCAGCGCTTAAAAATAATTCTTACTTCTTCAATCTGAGTAACATTAGGCATCGATGTGATCCAGGGTTTTTCGTACACTGTCTGTTGATTAGCATATTGTCATTCTTCGAAATCTTTGTTGTTTTCATTATCTTTTGCTATGATTGTTCTTTTTTTTTTTCAACTCGCTGTACTAATCGGACGACGCAAAAGTTCAAAGATTGTAAGATTCCAAAGAATACAATATAATCGTTGCCGCCCTTTAAAATTACTTACTCAATCATGTTTCACAAAGCACTAACAGGCCTTAAATTGAACTGCACTCATTATGCAATAATACTATTTTTAATTGAGGAAGTTTAAAAGCAAAGGATGTTTCACGCAGACAGAAGAGGGTTCTATATGGTACTTTTTCGTTTGCCCACAGTTTACAGATGCCTAAATAAAGAAACGCCAACATCTGCTTGAAGGTTCGATTTGCTTTCATTCAATTAGTACACTTCTGAATTAGTTTAAAAATGACTCTTTGAATCACCAAGGTAAGTCTCTGTCAACACATGCAAATGGCAGGAACGTTTGTGTCACCTCTTGTCACAACTAGCAGCAATTTTATGACGAAAATGCATCTGACGGGTTCCTCCTAACTTAAACAAATATTTAACTTTCATTCCATTAGTGACTGATTGGTAACATGAAGTACTTTTTGTGGGTGTCATCATTTGAGTCATTATAATGAAACCGATACACTGCGTTCTCTCACTTTAGGAAAAGACAGCGACGATGCCAAGGAGATTTATAACTACACTGTTTTTGCTTAGTTTCATTATCTACCACCAGTGCATTGTTAGTACTGATGCAGTACATAGCACATGGCCACTCAGACGACGAAGTGGAAAGAGAACTTTCAAAAACGTACAGGTAACTGACCAGTGTTTATCCTGTGGTCTAAAACGATTTTAATGAAAATGGGAGAGAGGTTGCGCTTCTTCGTTTAAAATTTGCATGGAGTTTTATCATGATAAGATATTCATTCATGAACGGTACTTTTAATTTTTTTTCTTTTATTATATCTTAGAACGCTTGAGCCATTTTTTGTATAATTAATAAGCCGCAATGCTGTCCCCTTTGGGCACCTGTTATAGCACTGATAACATTCTATGGTGGTCTTTGGGCTTCATCACCACAGTTCATTAGTTTCCATGACTCTCTGTATCAGACAACAAGGACAAGTTCCATTGCTAAGCAGTAACAACAACCGCTGAAAACGGTGTACAAGCCATGAAATTGTTAAAAACTGAGACGTGCAGGCTTAACAAAAGTTAAACGCAAAGAACGCTCTTGTCCGTGTTCCCGTTTTGAAGAACATGTTAACACTACTCACTATACATTTTTTCGGTCATTTTTTCTGAGTGACCATTCTTTTAAATTTCATCTCGACTGCTTCTCTAATCTTTGCTAGGCCACACGATCAAAAAGGGAACTACCATCCGGATTTAAAGTGAAACAACTTATCGCATCAAATTGTTTTCACTTGTTCTTTATAACGGGTCTATGCGGAGTGAAGTATTTCCCCATTGCACATTCTTTTTTTTTTAAAGATTGTCGTTGAGTTTTTTTTATAAGTTGAAACGATCTCATGGGCAAGTACTAGATAACAATGCATTTTACTGGACCAGCATTCTCCACAAATCCTCATCTCTGTCTCCATGGAACCTCTACAATTAAAAAAATGATAAAAACAAAACATAATTTCTGTTAGATTTTGATTCCTATAAATAACCAAACAATCGTCTAACCAGATAATGAATATTTCTTATTTTTAAATCTACGTTTAGGTGACACAAGTCTATGTCCATCCCACAGTTGAGCCCTTGACGCCTGGAAGAATTTGTCAAAATCCTTCTAGTTTTGGGTGCGAGACCCAACAGTAGACTTGATCATGCATGCTCTTTGAAGCTCATTACTAAAAATATTGAATGTAATTAGACTTTGAACGTGAAATGTAAAAACTTGCATTTGTTGAGAACGCTTTCCATTCAAATATATATGTATGAACTGATCGTGTCTGTCCAAACTCATAAAAATAAATTCCTTTCAGTTATTTCAGTAAGTCAAGAAGTTCATTTGTGAATGGAAACTAAACATGGAGTGGGCCACCTTCAAATGAATATATCACGAGCTTCAATGCTGGAACACTCATGAATTAATTAATCGATATAAAATAGTCGCTAAATATTCTCACCACCCTATTCTGGCCATTTAGACCGTTGTTAGACCTTGGGGAGCGTCATTAACCCATTGAAGTCATGTTTTCCAGTTTTATTCCCTCTTTTCGCGAAGTCTTGCAAGCACTATTGTGGTCAAAAAGCTTTTCCCACCCTCCTTCCCTTTCGGCGACGTTTGCCGTCGTTGTTTGCATTCACAACTCATTGCCCAGGCAAACGTTTTCCCCATAATTCATCGGTAGCTCGGTGGTTAATGTGGCAGCGATGCTCTACAAATTGTGTAAGCGATGCCCAGCCTCATATCTAATGCCTTCGTTCCTGTATCATGACGATTGACCCTGAAGAGTCAGAAAATGTCAGACTACCGGTAAAATAACGTTTGTTTAGCTGCCAAACGGAGTGGCAAATTGAGCCGATGGCGTTTAACTTCCGCTCTTTTCGATTTTTGCTCATTTCCATTGTTTTTTAAACCAATCAAAATCGAGCACGTAACGAAACTCTCGAGAGTCACTCGTTTTTATCACGGGAGACACGAAGTTTACAATAGGTTACGTTCAATAATTCATATTCTTCTTCATGGTCGAGGCTTTCATAACAAAATTACAAGTCTGTTAAGTTTCCTTTGCCCCTCGATTCCCAAAAGAGACTTGGATACAAAGAAAACATCACCAAATAAAGACGTTCGTCCTGAAGGCCTTCGAACTATGCTCGAATACATTATACATTATTCAGTGATTGGTGTCTTAAAACAGAAACATAGAAACTTAAGTTTCAGAGTTTTCCTTTTAATTCGCACTGATAACAATCTTACACTACTTAGTTTGAATTCTAACAGCTCTGACTTCTTTCAGCTTCTATATTTCTTCATTTTCCAGAATTTATCAAGACTGCTGGTTGTTTAAATTTTGTTTACAACTGATCAGCGTCAGTTACTGTTCTATTCTACAACCCATACGTGCAGCAGCATCACAAAACTGGCGTTTGGTTCGAAGAGCATTTTCATCCCTGTCCTTAAAGAGAAAAAACGTTAAAACAATATATTGAAAACCAGTTGATGTTAACAGCCATAATATTTATTCTATTTAAGATCATTAAAATGTGCACCTAACCCCAAATACTATTTCAGTAAAAATGTAAAATTGAAGCTGTTCCAAAGGAAACTTTGACATTTTTTCGCAGAATCTGAAATTTTTGCGAGCAACAAAACTACCTGAAACAAACTGTTTTGCATGCATGTTCACAAAGAGTTGATACGATGTAAATGAGTCTGTTACAACAACCGGGGAACAGACCCAGGCCCCTCAGTAGCTCGGTCGTGACACAAATTTCAGCTACTTTCCGTTAATTTTTAAAGCCCTTAAAACTATCAGATACTGAGGAAAAAGGGAAATTGTTTTTGTGAATGCTGCTAAGTTTCATCTCAACTGCAGAAAAAAAATTTGAGGTTAGGCGCACTTTAAGGAATGGAAGCGTTGCAAAATTACGAATTGTACTCAAATTTTTCAGGTATTTGTTGTCACCTCGTAAAAAGAACAATAATTATAGGACCTTACCATCCTAGGTTTCTTCTTAAGACACCACCACCACCCTTTAGGACAACTTACTGTAGGTCCTGTCCCAATAGTATCAGATTTGGTTACAAATAGCACCAGGACGAGCTGTATGCAAGCTAAATAAGTAAAGAACTTGGCTGCCATTTCGTTCAACTTCTAGAGGTCAAGACTTCACCCCTGCCGTAGTTCTAGAATGTTATGATTCTGTACAGAATGACTCGGGTTAAATAGCCAACTACCATTAACGATTGAACGTAGTTAAAGAGCTACAGTAGTGGAGCATAGTTGAAGAGCCCTTTATTTGATCTTGTTAAAGCGTAAATAATGATTATTACAAAACTGATGTGATGCATTAATCGCCTAAAATAGCAAATGGTGTCAAGATGTGATGCGCTTAGATTTCGACATCAGGCCAGGCTAAATTTCGGTGATCAACAATGAATCATTCGTGTAATGAAAAGATTCCTTTTAGCTCTTCTTTAACACGACAGAGCCTTCAATTTTCTTTCAAAGTGTATCCATCGGGAGGTATTTGTGAAATGCATTTGTATCGTGTATATGTTTAAGCTCTTAATTACGTTGTTGGCTTAAAGCTGGCAGAATGAAAGCACTCAACAAAGTTGAAAAAGGGTAGATGGCATTGGCACGAAACGCTTTGCTCAGGTGATGTCGCACCACTTATAAGCTGTTGAACCGGCTGACGTTTGCTCTTTCTTCCTGAACAATGGTGGAAAGTTGACCAAGTGAACATGTAACCTAAATACAGTACTGAAAAAAGACTCTCTCTTATTCAGCTTGTACAATACAGGAGAAGTATATAAAATAAAGTAGAAACTTGCGGTAATATATCAGTGAATGAATAACTTGTTTTTTTTGCAGTTTAAATTCGATATGAGGTACGTAAACTGAAGCTTAAATTAGAAACCACTGGGGAACCGAGAGGGACTACAAACTGCCTACAAGCTAGAGATTACTGCCAACGAGAAGTATTAATTCAACTTTCTGTCTTTGGCCGTTTGCTCACTAACCATTTTGTTACTAGGAATACGACACGTTCTGGACGTGGAGACAGATTTTTTAAATTTTACGCTAAAAACCAGGCCGATTAAAATTAAAGTTCCGCATGTGAACTTTACAGAACCCTAATTGGAATAATTAGTGTGGCATGCAGTTTGTGAAGTTATAGATAGTTTTGATAGAACGTAAACTAAAAAAAACCATTATCCCTTATTACTGCTATATATTGCTTCAGAAATTTAAATTAATTTTCGTTTGGTTAAGCGTCGATTGTAAACTTTACAGAACCCTCATTATACAAACATGAGATGTGCGTATTGGAGTAATTAGTGTTAATTATTATTAACTTGCATGGTGCGTTGTTGATAACATTACCTACACATACAGTATTTCTTATTACTGATGATGCTTCACCAAATAACAATAACTTTCGTTCAACTGTCTTAGGTAAAAAGGTTGACTAAACTATTTTAATGGCTTTTTAATGGCTTTTCTCCGAAAAAACCTAAACTACCTATTTAGCCAGAAGCTCATTTTAGCTGTAAGCTTCTAGAACAAGTCGAGTCAGCATGTTAATCTGAACTATGATGTTTACCTTCCCCGACAAAAAAAATATCGTGTACTATCGTATAAAGACGTGTGTTTTAACTCTCACGTTATTCTGCTTCCAAGCTCGCGTTTTGCTATATTGCAACCTCATCTTTCCACTTTTTGATCAATTTTCATTCGCTCGAATCTATCGGCAAATATTTTTACCTTAACGAGAAAAGCAAAGGATGAAATAAAATGAATCATATGGAGGGAATGAAAAGGTTGACACGTGAAACTTACATGTATACACTATAAGTTTGTCAAGCAGCTTTCAGTTATTTCCTTTTAATCGATATAAAATAGTCGTTAGCGGTTACAAGAATGCAAACTCGAGGACACCCCTCGCACCGTATCTCACCGTTTCTTGTTTTCTTCACGTCCCTTTTGTTTATTGATCTCAGTGAGACATTGTTAACGTAAGAATTGCTTTTCAGAGCATTGTACTTTCTCGAGGAAAGAAGAGAGAGGACCCTGGGAACGAGGTTGAGTAAAACGCTATTCTATTAATAGTGGCAATAATCAAGTTTTCCTTCTATTTTCTGAGGACAGATTTATAGACGCATCGTATTTACTTAGTTCAACACGGCGTACCCGGCCATAACGCCTCCTTTCCATTACTTTTTCCGCTGCATTAGCTGTTAACTTAAAATATTTGTTATTTTGATAAATGTGACATTAAAGGTGTCACGAGGACAATGGACTCTCGGCGAACCTTTTAGTGCGCTTTATAGTTAATGCAAATGTGATACAGTTTGACATTCCTTAAAAGTGTTTTTTTTTTAATAAATAAGTAAAACAAACGTCTAAAAAGGAGGTTAAAGGTTTTAAATGATTTACCACAACAACGTAAGGCTGATGCTTTTTAGTCGAATAATAATTTCTTGAATTTATTTTAGACAAATGATTCTCTGACACTAGTTATCGACAATGTTTGTGTAAACCTTACGAAAAGATGTTTGGTTTCGAATTTTTTCTGTTTTACAGCGGATCATACAATGTATTGTAGAGGAACGTGGGATACTGATAGAAATCAAAATGGGCGTTGGTTATATTCCAGAGGGTGAAGTTTGGTAAATTAATTCCGAGGCTGAACTGTGACAACTAACAAGTTGCTTTTGAGCATAGGTAGTTTTCCCCGAACTTTATCGGAAAGGTCGTCATACCATACATATTTACGTAAAACATAACATGGGAAATGACTGCCCAGACATTTATCTTGAATTTCACACACACACACACACAAAACTTTTCTTCCTACAAAGCTTGAATTGATCTCTCTTTGTTCTTGCCCCCAGCATGAATTGATGTGAATACTGACATCTCTTTAGGAACTTCTTTTACTTTTACGTAAAACAAGACGATAGCAAAATAATTTTTAAAGTTTCAATTTTAATCTACCTATCATGCACTACATATGCTTAATAATGTCATTTGTTGCTTCATTCAAATTTCTTATTCTTATATCTTTTCGTCAAGACTGCTGGTGGTTTGATAAGCTCTTGTTTGTCCTTAGCGTGCAGTTCCACAGCCCATGCGTGCTGCAGCATCACACAACTGGCGCTTGGCCCGAAGAACATTGTCCTCTCCGTCCTACAAGGGGAAAGAGAAGGAAAAAAACTAACTGATATTAACTCTCTCTGTTTTCTCTAGCTCTTTAGCTTTAAGGAAAGCGGTCAACAAATCAAATTGAAAAACTATACAAAATTACATTCTCACTATCGAGAGAAATGTAACAACAAAAAAAACTATTTATAGGTTCTCACCATTAACATTTTCTTCCCATTACACCATGTTTGCCCATTCGGGCAAACATTGCCAGGCCCGTTTCCAAAAGCCTCAGATTTGGTTACAAATGGTACCAGCACGAGAAGGGCGCAGGCAAAGTAAGTTAACAACTTGGCTGCCATTTTCGCTATTTGTTGCCTTTTTTCCAAGGTGATTATAACTTCTTGATTCCTGCCCACTCTGTGTGTTCTAAATTGTGATTATAATGTACTAAACGGCTTGGGTTAAATATCCAACTACCATTAACGATGAAAGGGATTTACATGTAGTTAACATGCGAAACGTTTGTGAAACATTTTTAATTATTTTAACTTTGTCGGGGTGAATTTGTCGGCCTTTGTGTTGCATTTTAGGGGCTAAAATGGGGAAATGTATTTTAGCCCGTTGACAGTTTAGTGATTGCGCAATTAATTTAAACACTTACAGATAAAGTTTACCAAACTTTCCTTTCATGTCTTTTACAATTTTTGAAAACTCAAATAGCAAGAATTTGTGTTTTATAGTCAGCTTAGTTTGATGTATTCTGTATTTTCACTGCGGATAAATAAAAGCAATTCAACTTGTAAACGCTCTATAGATTTCTCAAACTGTTTTGTTGTCATTTTGTCAATGCCCTCCAAAGTGATGATAATAGTTTATGTTTTGGGCCTTTCAGAGCTCATTTTAACTCTCATCTAGCGGTTGAGACTAAAATGAGTGTGACCCTGGCCCAAACTCCGACGTATTTATACACACAAATATAAACACTCTATTGTTTTAATAGACTATTGCAAACTGTGGGGCAACACATAACGTAAAATAGCAAGTGGTGTCATGATAGATTTCGCCCTTATGCCAGGCTTCATTCTAATGATCTCCAATGGCCAGCAATGAAACCTTGGCGTAAATGGAAAGCTCCTTTTTAGTTCTCCACACGACAGAACCTTTACTTTTCTCTCAGCGAATATTTATTGGGAGTTATATTTGAACTGCACTCATATCATGGATAACCTCCCACTAACGTTAATTGCTTGAAGTTAGCTGGCTGAAATTAATTTACAAAAGTAGTGTCATTATATAAATTTGGTGATGAATTCCAAAGAATGAAATATGAAAACTAAATGAGTTCTCTGATGAATACAAATGATCAATGTTAGTAGCAATGTCTTGCTTGGAAGCCATAATAAATTAACAAGACAAGCACACACATAAATTAAAACGATGGTACAAAATTTGTTCTTCGGAGAAGGTAAACGTAATTATCTATGATGACTCAATCTCACTTAGGCGTTTTTCCAGAAAGATTTACAGCTAAAATGAACTTGTGGCTAAATAGCTCATTTACTATGAGAGAATCCATTAAACATTGCTTAGTCTGTCGGTGTACTTAGGACAATTAACCGAAAATTAGCATCCAGCATCAGCGATAAGAAGTAATGTACTTTTAGTTTACGTTCAATTAAAGTTAACCATGAGTTAACAAATTGTAACACTAATTATTTAAATACATATAATGGGGCAATGTAAAGTTTTACAATGGAAAGCTTTTGTGTTTCTCGGCCTGCTTCAATTTTGGTGCAGAATTTAAGTCACCTGTTTCGATAATGACTCATAGCTGCAGGCATTTTTGACATAACTGAATAAAAAAGAAAGAAGAAAATTAGGCGTAGATGAACTTTCTGATAGAAAGCAACGCACATCAACCGTTCATGGGAGGAAATGCTTAAGCTCTTATGAAAAGATACACGGTGCAGAAATAAAACAACACATCAAGAAATAAAATAGCACATCGATTTTCTGTATTTAGTGTTTCAAGAAATGTTTAACGTTGCCAAGTTAGCATTATTAAAGACATAAACTACAAGCACATAGTGAGGATTGAAAAGCTCAACGTACAACGCATTCAATGATTAATATATGAAGAAGTGAACCATTTAACACCAACACGCATGTCCAAACATTCTTGATTTTTTTTTTGTAATATTTGAAAAAAATTAAAAATAATTGCAGCTGAAAGTCCGTGCTAGAAAAGAAACTAAAATTGTCCATTGAGGAATTAAAACATGAAAATATCTGCACACTCGGAGTAATATATTATGAAACTATAGGCGTTTCCATCCTGGAAGGTTATTTAAGTTTCGTTGTGAGAAGCAGGAGGAGATGGCAATGGAATAATAAAGATTTGTATCACTAACACCCTGTGGTTTTCTTCTTCGGAATTTCTTTTTATTTACGTCCCTATTTTCAGCTTTCTGTTACATGGGATTTATCAGAATCATGCAATTTTTTTGGAATAATTTGAATACATGTACAATTCTGCACATGTCAGAATTACACAATATCGCGCTAGAATTGTGTAACTGAACAAAAAAATGATTTCCCCAACTTATTCTCAAAAACATTTTAACGGAGCTATATCACTTAAAACAAAACAAAAAACATATTTTATCAGTTTTCACGCCTTGCAATTAAGAAAATAAGGCTTTTAAAAGAAAATGTGTTTTAGTTGACAGTTTTTGACGCCCTTTCAACGATTTTTTTTTGCAGTATCATTTACTTATCAATGATTCAGTTTAATCGTAGTGGCTGTGAATTCATCCGCTGTTGAACGTCCTAAGACCCAATATTCAGTTGCAAAAAAAAACTAAGCACAGAAACAGTTATAATTACTAATGAAGAAATGTGTATTACATCGGCAAAAAAGAATGTCAAGACTTCGGTTTATTTGTGTTATTAGGAAAGCCACATAAATGATATATTTTATGCTGGAAGCGTAGATAAAGAGAGGAAAGAATTTAAATCAGCGACATGTGCTATGCGAAAAACAAGCTTTAAATAAATACCTGAAAATAGAATAATTTTCTTTTCCCTTCACAAATCCCACCGCTTTCGGCCCAGTAGTTGCAAGAAGTGGACAGTCGGATAATAACTGAAGTTGCTTAAAAATGTAATACAAAACAAATGGTTCAGGAGGTCGGTTGTAGGCTGTGGGCTGTACTTGAAAGGAAGATTCGTCTTCTATAACTATTGATTGAAGTAAGGTTCAAACACCGTGAAAAATGGAAAAAAGTAAACAAGCAAACACATTCGTTATCATTATTTTCGTGGACTAGGTTGAGTTTACGGGGTAGTCACTTGGCTCTTAAGTGGAGTTCTTTTAGATCCCTGGTCTTTGTAAAATCTTTATCCTTACTCCTCTTCAAATCATATAGCAAAACAATAAACACTATTGCTTGGAGTTGCTCTGTTTGCCGAGAAGGGTGTTTCGTGAGGAATCAACAATCAACAACAATCTCCAATTGTGAATAAACTTTGGCAATATGGCTGCTTTGATAATCATTTCAATTTAATGTCAATTACAAGCAAACGAAGGTGGCCCTGCGCAGCAAAAGTGAGGGCCAAAATTTATATCTAATATATAGTCAAAGGTATATGTGGCTGGGATAAGGGTGGGGCTAGCGAGTATAACAAAGTGGGATGCGATCCCCCTGTGCAGTCGAGTCTAAAACCACATGGGATGTACGTATGGGAAGAATATTCCAATAAGTTGTAACCCCTACTTGAATACCCCAGCTAGCATAGCTAGTCAAGTTTAAATGATAACTGAGGGGCAGAATAAAATTTTTATTGTCTGGAAAATAATTTCTCAAAAACTATCTAAAGTAACACTAAGTCAAGGAAAAAACTTTAATATTTCAAATATTTGGAAAGGTGGATGGTGTTTTACGTGTGATGCTTTAAACCAACGATCTGATTATCCACATCCATGTTAATTACGTCAAAAGGCATGATCCAGTCAAAACGAAATCACGTCAATCACTAGCAAACATAAAGTACTATTTGTGAGCTTCAATGGCTTCTAATTGCTGGCTGAAGCGTTATTTGATCGATCATAACAGATCCTATGTTCTTCTCCTATTTACATGTATGTCTATGTGGCGAAGACTGTATAGCTTGAATCTAAGAAATTTTGCAATAAAACCGCAGAAAAAAGACTCTTGAGAGAACTAACCCGATTCGAAACTGGTAAATTTGTGTTCAATTCAAGTCAGTGAAGTCTTTAAACCAGCCTATCTCTATCGTAATTGTAACTGAAGCCAGTTGTTACGTTCAAATTTCGCGTTTAGTCTCTTAATTATTCCTTCCGATATTTTAGATTTTAGGCTTAAACAATGTGACTCTAAGTCTTTTTGTACTTCAAAACAGATAAGTTCATCACTATAAAAAGCTAAAGTGATATTTGTACTTCATCTAATTCGAATGATTTTTATTATCTTTCATCCAAGGAAATTTAAAATAGTCTTGAAAGATCCCGCTTGCCAGAGAGTTGAAAAAACATAATTTCCTTTTTTAGCACTCAGGAAAAAATATGTCGACACTTGCATCGGAAAATAATAAGTGGAACAAAATTGAAATGCGGATGTGATTTGCTCTTGTCGAAAAGAATGGAAATTGAGTTTTTGTTCCTATTAAATCAGGGAGTACGTGCTTCCATTAAATCAACATAAAGTGCTTGTTATAGGATCACATAGATTAAATCCATCTGCAGAACTGGCTTTTTGCTTAACACCTTGACCATGATTGGACAGGCGATTGTTTCGCCGCGGAAAACATGTTACAGTGGACACATAAACTACGTCAGCGAAAGAGAAGTTTTTTTTCTTAATGTGAATTTTTAATAGATTCTAACTAAGCCGTATGTTTCTTTTATCATAAACAAAGAAATAAGGAAGCACTACAACCCACATACAGCTGCGAAACATTCGAAACAAATAAGTCACTCGTAAACGAAAAATGCAATTTTGGGAACTTAAGAATGAAATATGAATACCATATAATAAATGAATGGTAAAATTTGACCCATGTTGTCAATTACTACCAAAAAGAGAAACTTGTAAATAATTTAGAATGCAAATTCTAATTGTTGCTTTAAATTGGTTACTGTAGAGTCTGAACTTATTTACTTTGCTCTTATTGCCCTGACAAGCTGGCATACCGTGCTTTTTTAACTTTCTTTGTCATAATTTTAGTATTTGCGTTGATTCTAACAACTTCTTCCTTGACTGTCACGCTTTCATTTAGCATTTGCCGAAAGCCTTCACTTTTTCACATCCACAAAGTAAATTAATACCAAGTTCACAGATATTAGGCCTTTGTTAAATGTTTTTCTTTGTGATGAAACAGAGAGTAGCCCTTTAATCGCTCGAGTTTCTGATAGATTCATTGAAACATCAAGAAACAAAAGGTTCTTAAACAGCGGCAAATAGGCAAATAATCCTTCTTCGGGGCAACCGGATACGCCGCCTTAAACTACATAAATGGACGAGCAACTAAGCTCACTTCCAACAAGCTTTGTTTTACTGCCACCTCAATGGCGTCTACTTCTTCGTTAATGTTATTTATCACTTCTCTTTTGCTCTTTAACATTTTCTCAGATGGATTACACTTTTTAAATGACGGAAACGATGTAGATACTTACGAAGCAGCAGACATAACCACAACTGAGAATCCAGATGTAGACATGCTCGAAGGTAGGAAAGTTGTAATTAATGATTTACTATATTAATAGTTAAAAGTTCTTTACAAAATAATATTACGTGGCCAAAAATGAAAGACGAAAAAAATACTGTAATCGTAATAATGCTTGGCAGAAAATAACCATGCGAAAAAGAAAGGGAAAAAAAGGAAGACCTGACAAACTGTGATTTCTATTCCAGGTAGGTATTTTTTTTTAACAAAAGGACATAATTCATGTCTGCTTTCTCTAAAGGAAATTGACATTAATCACTTTCCATAAAGAAAAATTTTGTTGTAGTACTGTGCTTCAGACAGAAATAAGCCTTAGTGTTTTCTCAAAACAATTTAAAAATAAAATTGAATATTTTTTCACAAAATCTTCTCGAAGCAACGTATTCTTGGTTACCATTTATAGCCCATGCTCGCAATTTAAGTATTTTTCATGTATTGGATTTATTTATTGTAAATTGCTTTTATTTTTTCGCTTTCATCTATTTGTGCGTCAAAAGGCTTAAAAGAAAACTAAAAGCTAGTTTGGAAACATAATTTAACGATAGCTTCGCCCGAATAGCTAAACGTAATTCGGGTCGAGATTTCAGATTTCGATTCAGCAATTTTTCAAAAGATGCATTCGTTAAAGACTTGTTCCAGTTTCGAAAAGAAAGGTGTGAAATACTGATTATGAGATGTCCTGTTCTTCTCCACTTTTAACGATGGCTATACGCTCAATTAAAACGCGAAAAGAAGTAAAGTGGATTTGAGTTATACTGTTTCATTGATATTGCAGGTGGAATGGTCAAACAAGCCCATAATCCTTTATTCTCCGCGTCCCAGACATCCACCAAGAAAAGAACGGTGGGAGGTGTGGCTCCTCCTTGCGAGAGATTCGGCTGCGGTAAACGAGAAATCTATGGCCACAATAGGGCATTCCCCAAAAGTTTCTTTACATCTAAGACTCGTCAATTGCAACTCAAAAGAGCACAGAAACGAGTTAGTCCTCCATCGTGTGGTAGATATGGCTGTGGAAAGAGAAAATGAAGACTATTAGACGATTTCAAGTTTACTAGTGAAGGTTTGTTTGAGTTTGAAATATTCAACATTTAGCCTTTACACCAATTCAATCAAACTCCATTTGGGTTAAAGGGTAAAGGTTTCTATAAAGAAACGGTGGTGCTGTGTCGGTGGGGGTAACAGGTAATTTGGTTATATCAACGAAGTTGAAAATGTAAATTGGCCACCGTAACGAGTTAAAATAAAAAGCTGACGTTCCAGCGTTAGCCCTTCGTCAGACGCAGGGCTAACGCTCGAAACGTCAGCTTTTTAACTCGTTACGGTGGCCAATGTACATTTTCGACTTAGTTGATATAACCAAATTACTCCATTTGAGTTAACTACGTGAGATCCAGTGTTACAAATTTGCAATCAAAAGTTTATTTAACATGCTATCGATGGCACCATAATGTGATTTGATTTTTCTCATTATCATTTGTCCTCATGCCTCAAAGCTAAAATATAAATATGTTAGAAAGTTAAAGTAATACGAATAATGGTTTACACTGCTATTTTGCCTTGCAATGCACTGCGCATACTGGAACAGTGCGAGGGCCAAACAAGGACTTTTGAAACGTAAACGAGAAAATAAAACAAAGTAAGTCCGAGAAGCCTCACGAAATATTCACGTTATGAAATATTTGATTTATTTTTTTCTTTTTAGTACTCGATTAAATCATTACAAACAAAATTAACTGATTTGTTTTTT
>Ga0126337_10001320_pt1 | contig 14788 bp, 7 predicted proteins | sample DipCmetagenome_FD_92527 | JGI IMG/M metagenome (GOLD analysis project Ga0126337, IMG submission 92527) | Coral microbial communities from La Bocana,Puerto Morelos, Mexico - Diploria C A metagenome | ecosystem: Host-associated > Invertebrates > Cnidaria > Coral | place: La Bocana,Puerto Morelos... | reverse complement strand
CAATTAAATGCCGAAAACGAAATACTTTTCCAAGATGTCAGTGACGTGTTTTTGTTTTTAAAGCGACAATCAGAGAAAGGCTGACAAATCAATCGGCAGTCGATCGGCTAATAAGCAACAAAATCATGTTTGAAAGCAAATGCCTCTCCTTTAGTAACGAAGCTAAGGGGCCTTAAATATTGCCGATATAAATAAAAAAATTACAAAAGATATATAACCTAGTAATACATCGGCATGAACAGTTCACATAGAAACTCTTAGTGAGAGATGCTTGTACATTCACAACTTTTACGCTGGTGGCGAGTCTAATGTGACGACTGCTCCTAACAATACATGAGATTTAAAAATTCGTGAGCCGAAATGCTCTCTCTGTCATGGAATAAAAGAAGGGTAATGGTTTTCCATCATGTTTACAACTACTCGATTTGCACGCCGAGCTATTCGGGACACGAATCGCAATTTCTAGAGATTTAACATTATTCAAGAGCAAGAGACACAAGGAATGAGCGGTTAAAATTCGGAGAATTCTTATTTAGATTTTTTTTTTAAAGTAATTATCAATCAACAACGATCCTGTGAAGCATTGAGTTAACACAGTCACCCTTGCATGTAATCACCCTCGTGCTTCACGTGCTATTCACAAGATCGTGTGATATGGTTTTCGTTCTGAGCTATTTTTGGCCCACCTGCAAATACAAACGCTGGTCCGAGTTTGCAATATGCAAAGAGGTTAATTTGTAACAAGGACAAGCATAACCAGGTCAGTTTAAGGGTAAGTTGATGCGAAGGCATGATTGATCATTGCAGTTATGCGCACAACTCAAGCAGTTGTGAATTAATTGAAGCTTGAAAAAAAAATCAAGCCTGAACGGGATTCGAACCCATGACCTCTGCGATGTGGTGCAGTGCTCTACCAATAGAGCAATGTGTTATTGCAATTGAGCGATATGTGGGAGTTGATACCCAGCAGGTCAAACTAGTTTAAAAACAACTTCTAGCTTTAAGTAAAAAGAAATTTCAAAAGCTCAAGGTTTGATCATATTTTCAGGTCGTATGGTATTAGAGAACTTTGGAATTTATTAAAGTAATGCATCCGGGACACATAACAGCGAAAGAACTTGACGATGTCAATAATAGCGTCATTATGAACTAACACAGTTATCTGCGGTGCTTTAGAACTTCTGCATCGATTATGTTTCCTTACAATGCTGCCATTTCAGTTATTAGAAATAGGTAAAACACAATATTTTCACATATAATAAATGGAAAATTCTAAAATAGGATAGCTAAATTGATAACTATGGGTAAACAACTAAACAGATAAAAAATAAATGAACAAACACGCCGCACACACTTTCTAATCGCTACCTGGTAATCGCACAGTCCAGACTGGAAACGCACAAGAGAGTCAGACTCAACAATCGCCGCAGGGAGTGCGTTCCACTCTCTTATGGTCCTCGGAAAATACGAGTCAAAATACGCGTTTTTCGTCGCTCTATATTGCGTATATTTGAAATTATGGCTGCCGCGAGTTCTGGATTCGTTATGTCTACTAGGATAGGAGTCAACATCTATATCTACAAGGTCGTGACTCATTTTATATAGCAATGTAAGTCGGAAAAATTTTCTCCGTTGCTCCAATGTTTGCCAGCCCAACTCCTGGATCATATCGGTTACACTGGCAGTTGGGTGGTGGCCGTTTGTGCAAAACCGCGCCGCTTTCCTCTGTACTCTTTCGAGGGAGTTTATGTCCCTTTGGAGATAAGGATCCCAGGCCGCGCAAGCGTATTCGAGCTTTGGCCGAACAATAGCTGTGTATGCAGTTTCTTTCACTTTCTTGGAGCAATTCCAGAGGTTTCTTTTAATCATGCCCAGAACCTTGCTTGCTTTGCCAGAGATGGATGAAACGTAATTTGACCACTTCAAGTTGTCGTTCAGGATTACTCTTAGATAAGAAATAGAGTCAACCTGTTCCAACTCGGCTCCACAGAAGACATACTTTCTCTGTGGGGGAACTTTCTTAGTAGAGAGACAGATGGTCTTGCACTTAGCAGGATTAAATGACATCTGCCACTTGCTTTGCCACACTTTCAGTTTCCTTAAGTCCTCCTGGGAAAGGAAAGGATGGAGGGTAAGCGTTCGTGAGGGAAGGGGGGAGTGGGGGAAGTAGGGATGGAAAGAGGGAAGACTGGGAAAGAGAATGAGCGAATTTAATTTTTCGCTTCGTCTCCTCCTTTCCCTTTTACACCTGGAACGAAGGCTGTGATAAATGTAATTTATTTGAAAAATTCCACGCTCCGTGGATCACGTAAGACGTGTAGAAAACTACCAAAAAATATATATAATATTTATGATCCACGTGCAGGTGTACATGAAGTCTGGATGTGATCTGAACTGAATGAAATGATCATTTTTTTCTGTTGGTGGAAGGAATACAAAAATTGATATGGAAAAAGAAAATTGCATCTGTTGTCTGAAAAATTAGTGCACATCTAGGAAGGTAGAACACTCACCAACAAAACATCTACCCGGCATATTTCGCGTGCTACAGTCGTAGGAAACTACTATCAGGCTGTCCGACTGAAATACCCGGTTGACGTCAAAAGCTTTGTGAGTGCCCAGTCTCTCAATTCCTCCCTTTTGAATTCAATAGGGCGGAGAATTCGCTTCGAATTGACAATTTCGCCCTTCGATTAAAAGATGTCGGAACGCAGAAGTTATTTCTTCAGAAAATTGCAGATGAAATACTAACATTTTCGAACTTTAATTTAACTTGGTAACGCTATTTCTTTGGTCTTTCGTAATACTTAACTCGAGAATTCTGAGTTTACTTTGACGCAAAACAACTCATGTTTTGTTTTTCCCTCCTTCTGAATCTTGATTTGTCAATTCAAATTTCAGGCGCGCTAGCTGCACGCAAGGCAGATTCAAACGTGGAACCGAGAAATTACGCGTCTTCCTGGGGTGTAAGTGAGCTCGAATTCCGACGCTCCCCGATTATGCTCGACTTCGGTTCACATTCTCGCCGTTAGATACGGATTTGCATTCCAAATATAGAAGAGTTCTGAGACTAAACTTTTTTTCGTCACTCTGTTACATCTATTCCATTGATGAACGTATCTTTTGAGTTGATTTGACTTTCAGTTACACTTTTTTTTTTAGCTTGTAGCACGTCTAACAGCGGGATGGCCAGCTCACCACGATTCAATAGTTGCAGTCTTAATATAGCTGCGCCAATGTGTTCCAGCATTTCGCGTAGAAGACTTGAGCCCTACTCTATTCCAAACCATTCTTCTGGACTTCGGCCAGAAACTCTTTACCTCAACCGTTGATGCGTCAGTGACAATTTCCTCTAATCGCTACACCCATTTTTATATTACTTTGTGTCAGCAGCTAAATTGGCAGATCATTGGCCGGTTTAACCAGTGGCAGTTTGTTTCATGTCATTGTGTGCGTATGCCAACAACGTACTTTGCCAAGCGGGCAGTCTGACAGCAGATGCCTTTACTGACACAGATGGCCTTGGCAATCCAGTGTTTTTTATTTTGTTTTTCTCCCCCAAAATATCATCAAATGTCCCAAAATAATTCATCAAGGGCATCTATAGTGATCCTTTCGTGCATCTTTCCGTTTCCTATATTCTCACGCCATCGATTTTCAGATGTTGTCAGTAAAACTCGTCAGTAGTTCAAATTTATGCAAAACGTACGGACGACTACAATTAGAGATACAGCTGGTCCTGGTGAAGGGAATTTCATCACCCTTGTGTGCAAATTCTCCTGTCGCTATTTTTCGTTTCACTGGCAAAAAAAATTGAGCAAGCTGCCCAGGATAGAAAAGTAAGTGCAATAATCACGTTATCGATGATTTGGATCATATAGTATTCGGATGAAATATAGTTAAAATAAATGTTCCCAGCACGTAGACTGCTAAATATGTAGTACGTGAACTTTCCAAAACCGCCGTAGTAAATCTAGCGACGCGCCTCGACCTCTCGCCGCCGACTCCGCGTCTTTCGTTACTAGACTGTAAAAACTGCTTGTATCTTCATTTTATTTTGCCATAGATATATAGCTCCACTGTGCGGTCTCGAGGTGGTTCAGGTGATCAATAATTTCGGTCTAGTTCTCCTAGACTTATAGGAGGCGCGGTGGACATTGCGTTGTGTTTTTACTCCCAGGGTGCCTCTCTGCACCAGGAGTTTTAATGGGCACCGGTCAATTTAATGCCGGGTAACCCTGCGATAAACTAGCATCCCATCCAGGTGGGAGTAGAAATACTCCTAGTCGCTCCATGCTATGGAAGATAAGATAGCTTTCCACAGCTGAACTTTTGTTTAGTCCCTTTGGCAAAGGTTTTCTTTTGTCCTCTCTGTTTGTTCCGGTGTCTGCAAAACACGTCACTGCAAGGGTTGTTGACTCCATGAGGAAATTGTCTGGCAAACGTGCAAACTGCTTTGAAAACATGCCTGAAAAATGAGACTTAAGTTTTGATTCATTAACTTCCGTTTATCTACCGATTGTTCTTCTGTTTATTCGTTTGGTCGGCAATCACGAACACCATTATCACGAGATATTTCGTTATCGTCTTCTATCGATGACAGCAATTTGTCGAAAGTACGGAAAGTACTCATGATTTCAGAGTTGCTGAGTATGAATTTTGTCGAGCGTGCTTGTAGCTAACTTGATGCATATCCTTCACGTCGTCATTTCTCAAGGAGGGGGTTTCCCGAGGAACTGTCACGCCCGATTTGGCAGTTCTGCTGGCCAAACGTAACTACGTAATCTTTGAAAATTTCCTGTTATCCTCTCCTTGCGATTACCAATGAAATATTTCTGTTTGAAACGAAGTAAAGGAGTATACGACGAATTCTTTCCACTCCATTTGGATAGTACGGCGAATTTTGTTCTGGTTGAAGTCCCATGATCAGAACTTCACTGTTACTGTTCCAACCCAAGTTGGCAATTTGCAAAGTGTCATTACTTGATGACGCAGCACAGAGTCCTTGCAAAGAAACCGACTCCCTCAACCCTAGAAGGCAAGGTGAGTCCTGCAATACAAAAATACGCTGAAATGTATTTAGGTAAATGACCTGTTTTTCTGTTTTCCACATCACACTACTGTTTCTGGACAAATTGACGTCAGTTCTCGCACTTCTACTGAGCTATGGCATTTGACAATCATGACTCGAGGGCCTTCTTTAGTATCGGTTCATTTTTAGCGTGGGTATATAATGAATTCCATGTTGCTGTACGTCTGTTCAGTAATAGATCACAGTTGATGCCAATAGATTATAACTAAGAACCAATCGAAATGCCAGAATAATTCGACTCATACATAACGAATTAACATTTTCAAAACGGTGTGCCGTTTTGTGCCGGCGGGCCTGTTTATCTAGAACCAAAATATAGCGATCAAAGTCCTTTTCACGAATAGCATAGACAGATGAATTCTGTACCTTGAATTGTTCCTATAGTTTATCAATGCTGTTAAATTAATTATAATAGCTGGACAGGTCTAGAGTGGATTACACTTCAGGGATTGCAGCGCGGGGCCGATTTTACATTATGAGCACGATTACTTTCTCAAATTGTACGACACGGATCCGCAAATGTTAATCCTATCAATAGCGAATTTCGAGATAAAGAAATCTTTGAGAACTTTTCACGAACTTAAAATGTCAGTTTCACAAACAGTGGGCAGGCATTAATAAGGGTCGAGCTGGTTATCAGAGTACCAACAAAATCGAACGTCCCTGAGCTATATTAAAAGATGAAAGTTACCGATCAGGTACGTTTAACCGAGATCTGAGTTACCAATTTTACACAAGATCCAGAAAGTTAATATTAAAGTGCCCCTATGATCGAATTCTTGCTTGATGCCCATTTTTTTTACACATTCGTACACAATAGGTTTTTCCTCGTTATCTTGTCAAATTTCAATCGATTATTATTCACCTTTTATTATTCACCTTGTGTGCTATTTTTAAATTGTAAACCATGAGAAACAGTTTGAAGTTGAAAAAAATGGTATGTTTTTACCGCCTTAATGCGGAGAACTTTTGTCTACTCTCAGGACCATACAACCTCCTATTTAACAGAACTTCATATATTCCATAATTTTACACTTTTGCATCAGTCTATCGTATTTTAGTCTTTTGTATTTTATCACATTTTTGTTTTAATTTTTGGCGCCTTTATGCCACTTCGCTCGTTGAGGACTGTTGTCAAGACAGTCAAAAACTTGTGTTTTCATATACTTTTAGCAAGAGAACGTTTTTATATTTTACCTTGAACACTATATCAGATCGAGCCATCTAATTGACGTGCGAATAGGGTAGGAATTCAATCAACGTATTTCGATTGTGATTGGTTCTACGAGCGGGTCTTCAGATGCGGGATGCGAGATGAAGTGTAAGCTCGATCCATGCATTGTCTTGGAAAGAACTCAACGTTCGTGATCATAATTCCGCGGTTCAGAGCTTCTCTTCTCATCGGACGTCATTCCCACGTGTAGGCACATCAGCCTGACGATGTCGAAATGATATGTATCAGCCGCCCACAACGCCGCCACGAATATAAGTCCTCTTGGCTCACCCACTCAGGTTGAAAGCCAACTTAAAAATCCTTGTGAAGAAGATTAGGACCAGGCCACGATTCCAAGAGTTTTGTTCGTGTCCGTATAAAGATATAAACTGGCGAAACCAATGACAAATTCATGTGATCGTTTGTAAGGAGACCTACGGTTGACAGATGACCTCGTCATCCTGTCTGACCTGCGTATACGTAGGAGGCACTTTCTATCCGTTTGTTGCGTCGTCAATCAAAGCTATCAAAATGAGCACGTACCACATAACGAAAGATGTGCGGTAAAACACGAACAAAATCGCATAACGCAACTTTTTACACTGGTTTTCGCTCGGCAAGTTCTTCCGATAAAATAGCGCTTAGAATAATGTAGTCAAGTTGCACTGGCACAAGGTCGCACAAGCGAGCAATTTAAATATTGCTGTGGCTGCGGCTATTTCGGTTACCGATTCGGCGGAGAATCAATAGAAGGCCGACCACCGAACAATGGAACCACCTCTATAAGGCCGGATAGGCGCAAGCACTGAACGCTCGGCAATGTTCAAACGGACATCTATGACTAATCTGTATGCTTCCTCTCTGCGGTCTTGCTTTGTGGAGAGTTCTGTAGAAAAATAGAGTTCGGGTTTCAAACATGGCCTTGTGCTTATGTTCAACATCACGACTGCGACTTCAGCCTTTCTTTGTTGATGATTTTTCAACAAGACTATGTTTGGTCGCCTACATGAAAATTTAGTTGATCATAAGATATACTGTTGTCCGGCTGCCCAGGAAAGACAAGCCTTCTTGGGCGAGTTAGCTGCTTGACCAAATATAGCGATTTAATACAGTGTTGATGGATTGTCTCAAACTGTAACGCCATTTGAAGTCATTTAGCATATTCACGAGTTGTAACATCGAAAACTATAGAGATCTATAGAAAGACAAAACTAGTTGGAGGGGAGTGATAATTATCACACCCAAGTCGAAAAAGATTGGCAAAATATATTACGTGCTGTCATATGCTAATCCTCGGCTTCGGGGAATCCCCTGTGAAGCTCTATGACGGTTAATTTTTAATCATTGTTTTATAAGTAGTCGTTATTCATACGTACGCGCAAATGAGTAACGAACTTTTGACGCGCGCGGTTTGAAAACACCAAGCGAATTTGTTGAAAGAGGAATTCTACAACGTTTTATCGAAAGCTAGACGTAAGCCTTAAATGACGGTATGTTCTCTACTATTATTTCAATTTTTAAATGTTTTGGTTTGGTTTCTTTAGCCTGTTTAGCTAGACTTGTTTTGGTCAAGTTCTCTTGCAAGTAGCATCACATAATTATTCAGTGATGCATTCACAGAGAAGTAGAAGTGTATATGACCACACTCAGAAAAAAATTAAGACAATTGGCAGAGAGTTTTCTCCGATATCTTTCTAAATTATGATAACAAAGATTGGAAAGAAAATGCGAATATCTCATAATTCCGGCTTTCAAGGGTTAAATTATTTTAAAATCAACGGTTGATCGATCTAATTCTTAGTCCACTTGTAATGTCTCATATATCAATCTAAGTAGTCATTGCATCTTATTCGCGTACGGCGAAAATGTAGCGGTAGACTTTGGTTAGAAACTAGCAAACATCGTTGCGAACTTTTATAAAGTTTCGACTAAGAAACAAAATTTAATCACTGGCGTAACAAGACTGAGCACGGTTTATCTTGCCCACTCCGGCAGTATGACTGATATCATTTTACGCGCTCCTGCAGCCCAGCGATATCTTTTGGAAAACATAACTTTAACATTGAACTGTCGCGTTTGCTTTTGAACAAGTTAGTCTATTTTCCGTTCAAAGAATTCAAATCGTCTGACACGCCTCGATTTTTGTAACTATTTTATCTCTGACTCAGACGTCTAGAAGTTTGAAGATTAGAAAAATGTCACTCTCTCCAAATCCGTGATGATTACCGAATTAAATGTAAGCATGCATGGGAGAAATAAAAGCTCATTTTTGCTTCTGCTTTGTAGTAAACTGGATCTTCCAAGAAATGATTAAATTCAGAATAAAACAAAATATAAACAGGCTCATATTGTTTTAAGGTACAGAAAAAAACTAGGCTTGTTTATAGAATTCAATACAACATAACTGCTCTTGAGAAATATTGCCTTTTAACTGAAAATAGATGTTGATTATTTCAGTTTTGACGCAAAAAATAAGAATATTGACACGAAAATAGTCTTCTTGGTGCTCGTGAGGGAACGATAATGAATAGACGGAATAAAGCCTTCCGGGTTTTAGTTATTTACAGCAATTTTTTTTTTCATTACAGGCTTTTTATCAGTTGTGTTTGAAAGTAAATTACTATGCAACACATTTATTATAAAGGAGTTCAATAGTTATGCTATGCATGTCCTTGGTAATATTAGAAGCTATTGTTTAAGGTGGCTGAGAACAGTTTTAGCACACCTACTTTGACTGATCAATACTAATGCTACAATAATGGCATCAGATCAATAACTAATCATTGTTGAACAAGTTAGGATCATTTCCTTCACATAAAAAAGTTACCATAGCAACACTATTATCTGCTCGAAAGGCCCTTAATTTTAGCTACAAGTAACTATTTTGGTGGTCTCGAACATACAAAATGGTTAGAGCGGATTCAGAGCGATGAACTGTAAATCTAAATTTATCTGAAAACCTTTTGACTAATGTGCATTTAAAGAGAAAGAACTGACAAATGCAATTTGCCAGTAGCTGAATTATTCTGCAACAACGAAACAGTGAAATAGTATTAGCCCGCTCAACTTCAATGCTGAGTAATTGGAGACCCATCACTTTTATTGCTGACCATGCAAGTTTATGAGCAAGTTAAGATAACCCGCAAAAAGGAAGATGGCCCATAAACACAATCGATGAACGCAGAAGCAATTGTAAACATGAAGATACTAAGGTGAAAGAATACAGGTTTTTTTTTGCTTTTGTGCAGTAATTAAGTAGAACTTGACTGAACAGAGCTTCGCAGCCATGTTTCGTATTTTCTATTTTTATATTTTCACGGCCGATTTGCCTACGGCGCAGCCTCCCACGGATACGGGCTCTATCCTAGTCGCATCTTATCCAACCGCCATCCGGCCCGATTAAGCGGGTATCAGCTCGAAAACCAAGGAAAACTAGGATCTCGAGGAAAGCTAAGATTAGTGCACGTTTATTCAAATTAAGCCGAATCTGTATTAATCACTCAACCAATTTAATACGGCAAGTAAAATTCTCAAACAGATTTAAGATATTATCTCTAAAGGAGGGGACACGGGTCTAGTCCCCTGCACTGATGAGTTTACACAACTGGTCGCAGGGACTGTTCGCACGAAGCGTTTTATGACTTTTATGGAACAAGTCGAAGAGACTTGTCCCAAAAGTTCAGACTAGTTTGAATTCGTGGGACAAGTCACAGGAACTGAGGACAAGTCCCCGCCACTAGGTTTTGTGGAAAAAATGGCTAGTTCAAGCAGGCAATTCAGTTCACTTCACATCAAAATGAGCTTGAAAGTAACACGAAGGCGTAGGTAAATAAAATGCATTTCCATATGCGTTTAATCGTTTTGAACAAAGACCCATTTTCCTTTTGTCCTCTTCGCACTGGGACCAAAGGCCAGTAGAATTACAATGGCCTATTTTTGTGGTGATCACACAAGTACCTCATGCTTCCGTGACATCTTTCCGTCCTAAACTTGATCTGATTGGTTGGTTAAAGTGGTCACTCGTTATCAAATTTACGTCATGTGAAGCAAGATGTGCCGGGGAACATGAACATGTAGACATTTATTTTTTTTAATCTGTAATATTGCCAATCATCAACGTGAGGTCAAGATCGCGGGATATTTGGTTTGGCGTGTTTATGATCGAGACGTAGTCAAGGTTAATAAAAACGCCAAAACAAAAACAATAAAACAAAGAGAGAATGGGGCTGGAACCGAAAACCTAAAGAGCCACCAAAGGTTTTTATTCCCATCAGGCATAAGAGGGGGTGAATTTATATCCATTTACAGTTTTCTAGCTCAATAGTGTGCTTCGTTTGGAAACCGGCGTGTTTTGAATGGTGCGTGACACAAAGCTACAGTCGCATTTGTCAAAAAATATACACGAATCTCATGATATTTATGTTTCAGAAGTTAGATAATTAGGGAAAGTGCTTATATAAATGCTGGTTTGTTCAGTACAGATAATAAGTCGCCTAGATGGCGAAAGTAAGTTGCAGATGTTGACACTATTTCCGGCCACCTTAGAGGTGCACAAACATGGCACTTCTATACTGGGCTCAGTGAAGATCTGCGAAACATTTCGACGAATATCTACAGTCTGAGAAGCTGCAGAGGCCTAAATCTTGGAGAATTTTCATCTTTTTTCATTTCCTATAAGATCACAATTTCTTGACTTTATCCACTGAATGGTTTTCGATTTATTTATTTTTGTTAATTTCTTTTTATTGTGTGACAGTGAAAACGATCTATATCCAGCCACTCTTCTCACGGGATTCAGCGGATAGTCTCGAGCGTGCAAGATAGCGCTATCTTGCCCATTCGGGTAGCCAATCACATTGCAGGATATGGTTCTCTAGGAGCTTCCTAAATAAAATATAATTTAATAAAACGAAATTATGTTGCTGACCACGAACGCACCTCGTAATGCAATAAGTAAAGCAATGTTGACAGGCTGATATCGCCCGTAAACCTCTGCATAATATAAAGCAGACTATTGGTATAAAAGCTTGTCATTATTTAACGTAAATAGCTACACTGGTTAGCTTCAGATCAGTGCAAACTTTAATAGCGATGCAGTCAGATTCTTTTTCTTCAGTTCAGTATCGACGAAATTTTAAACTCTGCTTGCTTGTCAGTAGCACGTAGGTATTTCTTTTTTCGATATTACGACCATTGTGGTTTCGCCGTAAATCTCTAAAACGAAGCTTAATCGGTCATGAGACAATAATGCGTTCTTCCTGTAACAGACCAGTTTATTTGACTCAACTTTGCCGCCATCACCTGAGATACTCTTTTTTAGATCTGGGGAATCCCCGGCTTGTAAGTGGGTTGTTAATTTATAACTGACAATAATGCTTAATTATAATTAATTAATTATTGCGCGCAAATTACAAACTTCAAAGTCTCTTCAAGTTATCTCAAGTTGGTGTATTTGATATTTCGTAGAAAGGTAAGCTCGGTCGTTATGTCTTTACGAATGACTTGACGTGGTAATTCGTTGTCGTCACTGTAATCACGTACTGATTGCCACTGAAGTGTCAGTCTGGGTTCATTTTTGCGAGCTGCGTTCGTTCAAAGGCAAGCAGCTTTCTCAAAAGCGCGCCAAGTTTGTAATCTTCGACGTTCGTGATACTTCTTTTTATTTTAGATAGACTCTGGGAGTAGCGAGGGCGTTGAAAGACAAGCTTTAATAGAGACTTCTGAAGCCCACGGTTTTTTCGCTCAGCGAATTTTTGAGTAAAACAGACAGTGCTCGCAGTCTAGCATATATTCTATTCTATTTGTTCTGAGGAATCAGTTTCTTTTCACTATACACGCATGTAACTTGATCTTTGAAAGTGCATTCGGTACGAACTGAATTTTATATTGCATGAGACAAAACGATTAATTATGATATATTTGCACCGCCAGAATCTTGTGAACGGATGTTCTGATGACAGCTTCCATCAGTATTCCATGAAAAATGCGACTCGAATTGTCAATGAAAAACAAGTTATATTTGATAATGACGGGAAAAAATGATAAATCTACGAATCAGAACTGATCGATGATCACCGACTGGCTTCGTTTAATTTTGAAAGGAATAAAGGTATTGAGGGCGTTTCCATACAAGTATTTCTGTTTCATTGAGTTTACTGTTGAGTAAGCGTTTCGTCATTTCTAATGCGTTGAGTCAGGAGCCTTGAAGTAGCAGTTGACATTTGTCGTCAATAAATGTTTTATTACTCGGCCACTTTCGAATGCATTTATCTCAAATGTTAACTATGCTGATACTCTGGATATTTGTTGTTTCGTTTTATCGTGTTCCGGCCAATAGCATACTTGCGCGGAGTCTGAAACTGATGCGCGGGACTTTTCCCAATTAAATTTTTCCTTTCTGATCTAAAGATAACGGTAACCCAAACACAGACCGGTTACGCACTTGGTCTCGATACCATGGTTCCGATTTTTAAATCGCAGACACCGGTCTTGATTTGAATTATTACTTTTTTCGATTTATCATTGAGCGAGCATTCTTTTGAATCCCATTCGTTATTTCTGGCAGTTATGAGCTGTTTCTGTGTAAACACTCCTAACTATCAGAAATCCCACTTGGCGGAGGTCGTGTTGGTATCGGAAGTTGTACGATCGGAAGTCGCACCTCTCGTAATCTTGGAAGTTCTACCGGTGTGATCTCACTCCCGTAGCAGCCGGAAGTTGATCAAATCAAACACGTAAATTATGTAGGAAGTCGTTCCGAGGTTTTTCGCCTCTGAACGACGATGAACTTTCATGATTGCCATGCATGTAGCTTGAAATGGTATTTAGTAGTATCACTCGCCGCGTAGATAAAATGACAATACGGCACCATGTCTGACAGATTTCTTCGCAATTTCGAGCAGACTGGATGGTTTTTGGGAGTTCGCAAATTAAGTTTATACAGTCCCTTAGTTTTGGTTTCAAACTAGCCTGTCCGCAGGCTCGCAAAGAGCCCGAGTCCGAGAAGAGCCTGCTCGCAGGCTTTGTCTCCAACTCATATGATGTTGGTTAGAGAAGATCGACTGATTGGATCAGTATTGGTGGATGTTTCTGGAGGATAAGAAATAGTGGACTTAATAATGCAAAACATGCTTCGGTTAATTTAAATCAGTGTCACACCCAAATATATTACATAGTGTCAACTCGCAACTTAAGCATTTCAGTTTCTGAAACCTCCAGGGTTTTTGGGGGCTAAGACTTAAAGATATAACTCACCAGGTCGTGTTTGTAAACCAGCTTTTATAAAAGCAGTTGTCAGGAATGAGGATTTGTTTTGAATTTATACAGCTGATGGTATCTTCGCTATCACTCGATAATGATGTGTTGCTATAATTGCGCGGGGGAATTCCCTATTTTCTTTCGCATTCTTGGTTGGGTAAACTTCAAATGAGCAAATTGTTGTTGCGGTTCGTAATATTGTCTAGTCTTGAGCTAAGAGAGCTCACCAAAGCGTCTGGAAACACTAAAACTGTTCAGTGCACTGATTATCACAATGTTTCGTTGACTACACTACTATCTACATGTATCTATTGCAGAATATAATTGTTGCTGATTAACTGAACTGTTGGTCTGCTGCTGCTGCATGTTACACGGACCGATCAAAGTTATCTACAAACGTAAGTGAAATATTTTGTTCGTTGTATTGATGAACGGTTTTATAACCGCCAAGACTCTTCTGCTGCTTAATGTACCCACCACTCTAGTTTTTCCAGGTACGTTAATTTCTCTAAAGTATTTCGTTATTTCCTTTCCTGAAATTCGAATCGAAGTGCGCGAAATTTCTACAGGGCGGATCAATACTCTTGCCGATGTTATGCGCTGAAGAAGCTTACTTATATTACTCACGCAGCACTATATCGTGTATTGAATCATCGACCTTTTTTCACCAACCTTTGTATAGCTGCAGCTCACCGCTCACCCAAAGAATCAAAGACCTCTTTGAGGCTACGACTATTTTGCATGATGAAATACATGCATCAGTATAAGCAGAAAAGATGAAAATATTTTGGCTTTGCAAAAATTTTTTTTTTTCTTCTGTCCCTTTAAACCTCTTAAAATCACGCTTTAATCACTGCCCTATCATCCGCAATACAATAATGCATAACGCTCTAGGCATACACGCTTTGCGGACCTATGTGTTAAGTTAGCTCAATGCGTTAGTATACTGTATTGGAAAGCTGGGAAAGCGCGAAGGGCGAGAATTTGAGTCTCGAGGGTTGCAAACGCACGATTTTTTCTTTTCTTTTTTCCCTCCGACGTGTTTTTTCTTTCTTTTTCTTTCCCCCACGAAGCTAATAAGTGCTTTCCATTTGTAATAATTCATTATTTTGCTCGATATTCATGTATTGCATGCATCATGTTATTAAAACCCATGCTTGCCAGGAGCCCGCGTTCATTTCGTAACTAGGACAACAAATGCTTTCTAGGTTTTTTTTTAAACAATT
>Ga0126337_10001318_pt1 | contig 14792 bp, 15 predicted proteins | sample DipCmetagenome_FD_92527 | JGI IMG/M metagenome (GOLD analysis project Ga0126337, IMG submission 92527) | Coral microbial communities from La Bocana,Puerto Morelos, Mexico - Diploria C A metagenome | ecosystem: Host-associated > Invertebrates > Cnidaria > Coral | place: La Bocana,Puerto Morelos... | reverse complement strand
TTGATGAGACATGTTAGGAAGATTGAAGCGAAATCGATGCCCAGGAGGGTGGAACCTGTGTTCGCTGCCGGCAGCCAGGGGAAACCGCATGTTCATGAGTTCTTGAGAGCAAATGAAACCTGAGGAACCATTTGGCCTCGAAAAACAAGGCCGAAGGTCAAACAGAGGGTTTGGCCGTGGAAATAGGATATGGCCGTGGAAACCCATTGTGTCTGCAGGCACCTTTTCACACACAACATGGAGTGTTGCTAGTTTGTGCGACAATGATGCCCAAACTTGCTGTCCTCGAGATAGCTGCCAAGCATGTCAAAATTGTGTTACAGCTCTGCAAACTGCTTGCGCTGCGCGTACAAAAAACGCATGGTATGTGAATTGTTGTTTGCTTTTTGAATTGATGTTTCCACAACATTAGTTTATATCTGGAGTGTTAACCTTGCAAGTAAAACAATATGTTGTTACTTATGCACACTTCATTTTCCTGTATTCCATATATTTTGGGATCAGCCCTGTATAGCGTTAAGGTGATAGACCATCTGGTACACACAGAAGTTTCCGGATAATTTGTAGATCTTTGTTTTTTTTTCAATAGCAAAACATGAATTGGGCAAAACCGCCGCAAGAAAACCGCCGCTCTATGTTACCAGGGCGAAATGCAGGGTGGGGTCCTGCGCTTCGAACGGGGCGAACTGTAAGTGAAGGTGGTGTCAAGAAGACAAATGGAATATCACAACATCCCAATTTTGATTTCTGATTAAATGGTTTTTTCTCAAAAACCAAAAGATTCCACATGTTTTGCTCCAGGGTGTGTTCAAAAAAAATAACCGATAGGGATATGTAAAATGTCAGTGTTTTTTTTGCAACTTCTACTACCGGTTTCTGGGTGAGCCATGGTTTGCTGACTCTTGTGGACCACATATGGTTTGGCTGCCTTGTTTTGTCGGATTCTGGCAATCGATTCGCATTTGTGAAATATCAGTATCAGATGTTTGCAACATCTGAAAACTATATACATTCGGCATTTGCAAATCAAATTTGAGTTCAATTTTGTCAAGGCGTGAAATCACCAATCACCATTTGGTCAACAACAGTTTGTGACAAACATATCCTTTCACTGTTGGTCTAAAACGTTTTTCCAAAACCTCCATGCATATCTACGAACTGGCCAGGCTCTGTTCTACGCGAGAGGTGCCACAACCTGCGCCCGACATGCGGTGCATGCATTCGTGGTTCTTGTGATTTTGGAAAAAAACATGAATCAATGGGTCCATGAAAAGACTCATGTGTTCGCCCAATGAAAGACTTTTTCGGTTCAGGGTTTACCGCTAGCTAGCTTCAGAAGCTGGTCGTTTTGGGTGTTGCAATGGGTGATGGTGATAGCTGTGATCGATGCCTCCCTTTCCTGCGAGCATTTCACGAAACACCGAAAATGAAAGAAGCACCCTGGATGCATCACATGATTTCGAACTTGATATCAAAAAAAATCTACATCATATTCATAGTTGAGAGAAGTTCGCACAAAAACAATGACACCATGAATGCAACCACACTCCGACATGATCAGCTGTTTTGAGGTGGGTATGACATTGCTTGTTGACCAATCCGGGCGGCTCTTTACGAATCGCAAGTGCAGTATCAAGGACATACTGATCAATCGGGAGGTTTGGTGTGTTGGTGGGACAAATGTTCAAAATTGGACATCTTTTTAGCTTCCCATTATCACACACTCACTGATAGATGTTGTCTCCATGATTTTCACGGACCGTCGCACATGCAAAGATTTATTTATATACACTTGTTTCACTTCCTTCTGTCATGTTGATTTAGATTGAACTATCTCAGTTTGCAAATGCAAATGTCATGGCAAATATTTGTGGATGGATGTGCATTTTTCTACATACATATACATGTAAATACACACATAAAGAAATATACATATATTGTCCTGGAAACAAATTAGATATCTACATGAACACCCCTGAGGTGGTTCTGGCAACTATCAAAGGTGCACGTGGCAGTCCACGTGTATCTGCCCATACATTGCAGCAAGTGATTCTTCGTTTCTATACGGAAGCAAAGTTGTATCCATCCGGTGTATACTCAGACATCCCTGCAGTCCAAACATGGGCATTGAAGTATGGGATGGCAATCAAGAAACTTGTTCCTTTGCCGAAAATTCACGAACACTTGTTTTCCTTCCACATGTTGTCAGTGTTTTCCAGCTCCAGCCCTGTGAAAAACACATTACAAATTGAAACCACACGCTTGGTTGAACAAAATGCGCCATAAAATACATGTGTAAGAACCAGGTAGACAGGCCTGAGAAAGTTAAATTCAATTTACTTCTGTATCGACATATTTATGTACAATGTATTTTTATTTTTATATCTGTAAATTAAATATATATATATATATATGTATATGAACGAATATGTGTTTGCCACACGTTCCAATCTCAATCTCTTTATAAGCATGAAATCAGGTTTCGCGGCTACGCAGATTGATGAGGAGGTCTCAAACGTCTAAGTATGGGAAACTCACGCAGATCAAGGATACAGCAAGATCTCTTGGATGGTGTCAAAGCATTCAAAAAAAAAAGGTTGCATCACATGCAGGTGAAAGTGAATCTGATGATTCGTGGTTTCGATTTTCGAGCATGTTTTGATGCTTTAATTCATGATATCCCGAAACCTTTTTTTCATGTTTTTGAATTGCATGAACAACATGTACTCCGCCGGTTTGCCCAGGATGATTCCACCGATATCCCGCGATCGATGTGTGGTGACCATTCCGGCCTTGAAGAATTGCCATCAACTTCATCCTCTTCCACTGTGTCCTCGCCGAGTGATGTCTCTGGAGTGTCTAGTGCAACGAGCGATAGGTTGCAGCGGTTGATTGCTCAGCTCAAACTGGTCCCCAAAAGTTTGGAGTCCACTAGCAATGTTGGATCTACTACTACCACAAATGATGTTGTGGATTTGGTATCTGAACCTGAAGATGTACCCGCGCCGAATGCTGCACTACCCCCAAGTGAACGTTTGCGTCAGTTCTTGAAGTCTAGAAAGGCTCCAATCCGGGTTCAGAAACAAGCCAAGTCTATTAACCAGAAGGATGACTTGAAGGTTGCCACTCCAGAAAGCCCTGATGTTCCTGAATTTGCCACTAGGTGTTGGAATCTTCAATTTGCCCACCATGAATTTTGAATTTGTTTTACATATATATCCAAAGGTACAAAGAAAAATAATAATAATGTGTTTCATGATATTAGTTGTCGATCTATTTTCACAGCCAATAGTTGGAAAAGTCATAGTTGCAACGTGTTTAAAAAAGTTTTCACGACAACAAACACCTATTATGTATCCAAGGTCAAGGAGGCTATGAAGACTGATGCCAAGACTCATCCGGCTTTCTCCCTCAAAACACAGTATGTGCCCGTTGTTTGTGCTGCTGCAGAGGCAGCAGGCCGCAGTCCTGATGGCGATGGAGATGAAGATGATGGTCCTGGCAGCACATCCACGAAACGGAAACAAACGGATGGTGGTGATGGTGAGAAGCCCAAATGGAATTACAACCATCATCGTATGAATTTCATAAACAAGGCTAAGCAGGAACATGGGATGACTTTTGCAGAAGCCCAAAAACTTTGGGATACCAGCTCTGAAAAGGCTGATCTTTTGGGGGTCGTTTCAGTACAGGAACTGAAAAAACGACGTTTCATTTCGAAGGATGTGTTTGAAAATCCCTGGGCCAAAAAATGATGGGGATAAGATTTCACTATCAGCAAAGCTGAAAAGTTCCATCAGAACATCATCAACTGCCGGGGGTACGGCGCTGTGCTTGGTGGATGGAAAAAAATGTATGGTTCTCTATTACTGAAGTTGCGTGAAAGATAGCATGAATTTCAACAATGGTTATCACCTTATTTGAACACTGGGTTCTACAAAAATTGAACAATACCAACAACAAAAACAATGTGTGTGGGCCAAACATGTTTGCCATGGGGTGGATTGTGGTCATGGCTGGGACCAGAGTTCATGATTGTGATCACGTTTCAATTTCATTTCATGCATATCGCACCGGAGGCCTTTAATGCCTAAGGGGTGTTTTGGAAAAATTGTTTCCAAACAATGGTAGTTTTGAGAATGCTGCAATGGCATGCTCCTCCTGTGCTGATTTTGCTAGTGCTATTGGTGCAATGGAATCAGCAAGTCCCGCATTCAGTTGAAGCTGTGATTGATTTTAGTAGTTGTACTATTTTGTGGGTCCAAGGGCAGTGAAAATCGGATTCATTTTGTGAACCAATGAATGTTTCAAATAGATACCATATGAATTTCATTGTTCTTCTAAACATATACCGATATATATATATATATATAAAGAATTCATATATTTTTCTGAAAACAAAACCTACAGGGAAAACGTTTTCCATGGCTAAGGACCGCGACTTCGTAGAAGTGTTCTCTGGGAAAGGTGAAATATCCCGAGCGATGAGATGTGACACTTGTTTGAATTGGCTCTTGCATGTATGGTCTTGTGATCTCCATGTATGATGAGCCTGCAAGCATGTTGGGAAATACAGATTATATCTTACATCCCAATGTTCCTCCCTGACCGATGCCGCCTTAGTCAAACATGTTTGCCACGGAAAATCGCGACCTCAGGCAGGCTTTCGTGGCACTTCGATCGATTGGGAAATTGATCCAAGGGCGTTTGATCTCACTGGCTCTGCTGCTTTTGCGTTTCTTGGATCATAAAAAACATGTGCTGGGTGATGCTGACTAGATAAACGCAATTGATTTGTATTTGGCTGTGACTATACATAAAACAAATACCGATACCATATAGTGAATTTGCCATCTTCTTCATGCGCCAAAACATTTCAGCGGGTGTGAAAAAACACGCACTGCCTAGGTTGACAATCAACGAGATCATGGGGCGCAAGCCTGGTTCTACTGTGATTTTTGCTCCAGATTGCAGCTCTTTGTCCAGAATGAACCATGGCTAACATATGTGGAGTTTGGGCCTGTACATGACACCAAAACGTCAATGTGTATTTCAAGAAATACATCATTTTTTCTTAATCAGATGACCTTTCTCAAACATATTTTTCTTTGTTTCTTACCTCACGTCAATTGTGAATTCCAGCAAAGCTTGGTTAATCATTATACGGTTCATTTGTTTGTTTTTTCTTCAGTCCAACAAACGTGAAAATCACCGTATTGAATTGTGTGAAACTTTCCTTTACAACATATGTCAAATGACCCGCTATTGATAACGAAAATGTAAACCATTTTGTTCATGGGAAAAATCCATTCCCCTTGTATTCTGAGGTGTCGACACACAAGCGGCCGGAGCTATTTGACTCCATATGGGAATGGAGGCTATGCCTTCGTCCGCATGGGCACGGCGCTAGCGTCGAGGGTCGCATTGATGTGTTTGGTGGCGGCCATGTCCGGCCTACGCTTTCTACTAGAACAGCCCCGTGGATCATTCCTTGAGGATCTTCCAGAATTTCAATGGTTATGGGGGGTGGTGAAGGCTGGGAACTGCAAGAAAAAACGTATCAACAAGTTTTGTAGATACCACTTCACATGAGAATGTCAAAATTCATATGTGTCTATGATTTTTTGAACATCAACTGTTTTATGTAAAGGATCCTTATATAGGGTATCTTTTGTGAAAATCCTACTTTAAAAGTGTGTTTGAAAAAAATGGTGATTCCCTCCCAGGTGTTCACTGGTCACATGTACATGGGCATTTTTGATCCATCAAAAAGCCCGAAACCACATGTCCTCTACAGCAACGATGAGAAAATGCTACAACAAATTTGTTGTCGGGCTGGATACATGTCCAGGCAGGACCAAGCGGCCTGCCCCATGAAAACCACCAAGCGTTATATTGATGGGTCTGGCAAACGACGATGTGTTGGTATAAAGTCCAATCTGAAAGAGTCAGCGTAACTCAGTATCAACAATATTTCAATGTTTGTTTTCTTTTGTATTTTGTTGATATGCTTCAACAATCCCAGAAACGAAAACAAATTGATTCAATGGATCGGAGTTCCTGCATGATCCATGTTTTGTATCTAAGGCATTACCCTGCAGCGTTTGGTGACTTCATCGCCGATCTAGCTCGTGAACGACAACATGAAACCTGTTTTTCATTTTATCTGTCGACTTTTGATTTCATGGTTCATGAGAATATTTTGTTTGAATATCATTTGACTTGTTGTCATAAAATCACAATTCAACATTAGACCACGATATAACTTTGTTACCCACACCAAAACCGGCCATCTAAGGAACCACTTCCAGGTCCCATGCCGCACGTTTGCAATATCCCTGAAATCATGACCGACCTCGAGTTGTTCAGGCGATTCTGCTTACCGATCCATGACAAGTGGGATAAGGCATATATGGGCCAAAAAAAATGCTGTCCTTTTCAAAAAAAATCATTCGTGACTTCACGAAATCTTTAACATATATTTAGGCGTACTTTGCCTAATCATAATGGTCATATTTACAATATATAGATTTCACCGCCCTGAAAATTCGTTTTTGTCCGTCAATCCATACTCAATATTGCATAGCGGATCCATTTACAAATGGTTATTCCTCCCATCAGGCTCATGTTTGGGATGTGGTTGTTTACTTGGCCCGTGCAAAGCACATAACCATTCCACATGGTTGGGACACTTGGTTCTTTAATGTACAAGTTTTTGTTTCTGTGAAAGCTCTTCTGGTGTTAGGCATCCGGAAACAAGTTTCTTTTCACCCCAAATAAACATGGGAACATAATGTTTTGGTTTGTTTTGACAACACATTGTGAGGATTCGATTCTTCGTGAGTTGGGGCTTCGTTAGCTGCGGTACAGAAAATTTCACTGCCAAATCGGTTTGTAGAATGTGAATGCAAAGAGTCCAATTATGTAGCTACATTTGGGGTCTGTTGAGATAAAGGTCTCAACTAAACTTATGAAACCATCCGGGGCTTGAAAAATGATGGCATGAAAAAAATCATGTCACTCTCAGCATGTTGGATGATTATAGTGATATGTTGATATACATCGTGATTTTTGCGAAATTCATGCATGTTCATGGATGTGCGAAAACGAACCAATATCAAATGTTTGATAAAAAATCATAACCGTGAAAAAGTGTGCTATTGGACATGGAAAACCGCTGATTGGCCATGAAAAAAACGTGAATCCCGTGAATTCCAAAATCGACCACGAAAACCACGAAAAACGCGAAAAACACGAAAAACACGAAAACCACGAAAATATGCAGAATCATGAAAAAACCAACATGTTTTGTTGGAACTTTATGGATCATAGCCCTGGTGTTTGCGTTTGTTTCCGACGTTGTCCAATCTTTCCGGGCAACAGCATGGCCAAGACGAAGAAGTGCATTGCAGAGATTCGTACGGACCTTCATGCGCCGCCCCCGAATGGTGGTGATCCTCCCCCAAAAAGACTTAAAGGGAAGACTGGTGGGGAGAACAAAGTGAAGAATGAACAGGTTGATGTTCCCCCACGTTGTCCTTTTGAGATTACATGGGAAAACATTGAGAAAGTGATGTCTTTCTACAAGCTTAGTGAACAAGATGCTACGAAGTTACTCCTGGAAGTGGCTGGCCCTGACACTAGGCAATCACACCCGGGAGTTTGGGCAACATATGCTCACAGGATTAAGCAGGAAAGACTTGAGGCTGCCCAACAAGAAGCTTTGTACCAAGCCCAGGCAGCAGCCAGGGCGGCTAATCCTATGTTACAACCTATACTCCCTGACAATCAAGAGGGTGATGAAACGCTGTTTCCCCCAGTAGTTCCACCAACTGATTATGATGAGGGTGAAGAAGAAGAGGGTGAGGAGAATGAAGATGATCCCGAAGTTGACGTTGGTGTTCCCGCAAATGGTGGCAAGGGTGATGGTGATGATCAGGATTCCCCTTCTTCGGGTGTACCAGTTCCTGTGGATCCAAAGGTTCAGGTTTGCACACCACAACCTGAAGAACCTCTTGAACCTGTGCGTACCCCTGTTGAAATTCAGCAGGCTGCTAAGGATGCTGGGGATGAACTTTCCCAAAGGATCGCACAAGTAGCCACTCCTATGACTCAGTCTACTATTGCCGAAGCTGGAGTTTCAAGCCCCCCATTGAGATCCATGCTGTCCTTTGATTTCATTTCAACAAATTTTGGTTACACAATTCTCTTTCCCTTTCATATATCTCTTCCATTCTCTTCCCATTACTTCATGAAAAAAAGTATTCCACCACCAAGGTCGTGCAGTACTTTGGTGCTTGGGCAGGAACATTTGAGCAAACAGGCATCTACTGGTGATGTGACCAAAGCCAAAGAGTCTGATGTTGATTCGGAGTCCTTTAGATTTATGTTAGTATGTTTTGTCTTCACCCAGACTACGTACACAAAAATGATGTGAACAATATAACATAATGAAACACCATATGACATATTAGTTTTTCATGAGCAACCTTTCATGTTTTATCTATTCTGATCAAATTTAAGGTTGGGGCAGCTCTTCGCGCTGCCGAAGATCAGAAAATGGTTGAATTGGTAGCGAATCTCCAAAAGGTCAAAATCGCTGTTGAGGATCCATCCCTGAAATCGATTTTGCAAACTGTTGCCCCACAACTTCTTGAACTATTCCCACAAAATGATGAAGAAGTTGAGGTTGCTGATGCTGAGAATGGTAGGCCTGCACCATCACGGCCGAACAAACGATCCCGTGTGGAAAAACCTACGTCCGCAACCGTTCCTCCTGCTCCCAAGGCTGCACCAGCTGTGGCCCCTACTCCAGTTGAAGCTCCACCAACATCTCCACCGGCGCCTTCACCGACCTCGGTGGCTGATGCTTCGGCGGAAAGTGGTGGTGATGCAGGTGTGAAAAGCGAATCTAAGGGGTCTGATCCTGCGGCAATCACTTCTTCAACTCACCGGAGGGAACATGCCAGATTGACAAGAAGAATGGAACGGATTGACCCAGTTCAATTTCCAAACATGGCAAAGTTGTGGTCTGGCACAAGAAAGGACTGGTTGTATGTTCGTGAAATCAAGTTTTACAACAAGTGTTTTTTGTCATGCCCAAACTCATTATTCTCATATGTGGTTTAGTGTATGTGTGTGTATGTGTCTATTTTGATTTCCATGAAAACAACACGATAGGACAAGCAAGAATTGCTCCGTCAGTTTGTTTCCAACCAAGAGAACCTGGACCAAATCGAGATGACCCTTAAAGTATCAAGGGAGCAGCAGGGTGAGGTTGAACACACACGCGAGTTGTTGACTATCCGGCAGATGCGCGAGAAGGGATTCAGTCAGAATCTTGATTTTCGAATTCATACAACCAGTTTCCTATCTTATGGATTTTGCCTTCCACCACCCAAAATGAAAACATGAAAACTCTGAAACTGGTTTTGTTTTTCCTGATTAACTGGTGATGAGTTTCCGGAACTTTCAACTTAGGCTGAAAATAGAAGCCATAATATCCAAATCGGCGCCGGTGCCGGACAGTGATTGTCCCGATGACCCAGAGAGTGTACGCTTTTGGTGTACTTGTGGGGGCCGCAGTTCTCAGAAGGAGACAACAAAAGTTTCAGCAACAGCTGAAACAACAGTTGCTCCATCGGCTGAGGGATTGTCGCAGTTGATGGGTGGTGGTGGGGAGATTGGTGCGACCGGAACATCCGGTACTTGTTCTGTTGGGAACCGACCTACCATCAAGGCATTGGTTGATATTGCGAATTCTGAAACTCCAGCAGCAGCACCCCCAGCTGCTCCAAAGGCCAAAGCTAAGGGGAAGGCAAAGGCGAAGGTGGCAGCAAAAAAACCATCAACACCAGCCGAACAGCGTACAGCTATTCGTTTCTAGATTCACATTTTGAACTACAGTTTTTTCTTTATGTACATGTGTGTGTGAATGATATTATGTGAAAACCTATCGCATGTGTTTTTGTCATCACGCAAGTTGCTTTCAATCAGGATCGCAGCTCAAGGGCGAGTTCAACAAGTGCTCCGTTGCTATGGACTTGCCCGAAGGGCATGCATTGCGCTCTTCTCTGCAGGAATGCCAGGAGAAACTTGCATCACTTCTTGACGCGTTTCTTGGGCTAATGTGTCATATGAGTTTTGAAAAACTCAGTGTGGAAAACACATCTTCACATGTTGGCGTAGTTCTTTCCGAAATGTTCTATGTTTACATTTTCAAATCTTAGAAAAATCAGGTTGAAGAACGTTCAGGATGAGGGCTTGACGGATTTTGAAACCAAGTGCGCGGACCAGGTATCTCGGCTGAACTGTTATATATATGTATTATCTACGCACGTTCAACCATGAAAAACATCGATATTGGATTCAATCAACCATCAAGAAAAACTTTACCTCCATCAACATCCCTGAATCTATGAATCTTTACTTCCGCAATCGTCAGTTGTGATCTTAAAATACTTTTAAGCCTTCATTGCCCATTAAGGTCAAGACGGTCAGGATGTTGCGAGCACAAGCACGAGCTGTGGCCTCTGAACTCCGAAAGGAAGAGAATGCTGAGTGATTCCCTAGGTTTCATTGAAGCTCGATCCCGAAAGTTTTGATTTTGAAGGTTCCATGAAAAGCCCCTGGGGGGGTTCAGTAATGAAGAACCAAAATGTGAAGTGAAACTGGGTTTTGCACCTAGAGGGCTATCGGATTGTACATTATCATTGACTTGACTCCAAATATGAATTTCCATCCCCTGTGAAAAAAAATCAACTTTGATTTGAAATCCAATTTTATGTTTTATTTGTGATTCTTTCATATGGTCGCACCCTGGTAGCCCTAGTGCAGATTGCCGGTGAACTTAGACATCTAGCTGTAGGGAGGTTTGCGTGGCCATGTGGCCTATAGCGGATCCAAATCAAATCCAGCGAAGAAGGCGAAAACAAATATAATGCACAGTCAACACGAAAGGGAAACCACAAAACCTTTTACAAATATAAACATATATATATATTTATTCACTGCTTAGCCTGGTCCCCCTCGCAGGTGATCATATCAAACAAGCTCACCACTTGCTTCGAGAACAATTGGATGAAGCGCCCCTAGGTGTAATTAATGAATTCAGGTGGTGTGATATAAAGTGAATTTGACGATAGTGACAATCCATCCAGCTGATCTCAGGTTGACGTATTCCATTGGCTCCGGCTATGCCAGTGTGAAACATTGCCGATATGTGGCCGAAAAGTATGACTCCGAAATCATATCGCAACTTGGCTCAAGATGCGATCCTGTGTAAACTCTTCATGTGAATACCAAACAAAAAAAAACACAATAGTCATGACTTTTCTTAAAAGCAACTACGCTGTTTCGGAGTTCTTATGGTCAATTCTCACTAATTTGTGAAATTTCCACATCTGCGGATTTTTGTTATCCCCCCAGTTCTTCAAGGTCCATTTAAAAACCAACCACTGAATTTGAAACCTAGGTCTGGGAGAGAGCGAGGACTTCACGAGCGTGCCACACGTGCGGGTTTGTCGATCCCCTGCCCTATCACATGGATCTCAATTCCTATGAAAACATCAGCCGAAGACGATACAATGCAAATGACACAGTGGCCAATCTTGCAACCGTATGATTTCGTTTCTCAGCTATATTCATGTTTACCCCGATTTTGTTTTGTAAATTCCACACAAACCAATTGTCCCACTTTGCCCCAAAAAAAATTCATTCTTGGCTGCCCAGGCTGATGCTGTGATCCGAGAGGGATACCTGAGCAGCTTGGTAGCCGATGTCTCGAAAATTCCGTTATATTGGCAGGGGATGTTGGCCGACTTCCCACAACACCCTGTCCAGCGATGGGATCCTGGTTTGTCATCTAGTTTGGGTTGCACTTTATATGGAATCTGGGAATAAACCTAAGTATGTTTTCCTAGTTTTTCCCTATTAACCCCAAAACAACTCAAAACATAGCTTAACGGTTCGCCTCAAAAACATGATTTTTCATGAAAACGAAACCAGTCGAGGAGATGAGATTGATCGCTTGAACGAGTCGTGGTTTTTCCTTGTATGGACCTCTGACCATTCTGGTAGCTCAACACATTCCCCTAGATCTAGGTGGCCAATCTGCATTTTACCTGCAAGCCTTTATGCCTATGCCAATAACATCAACATCGCCTTGGAGGCTGTGACCTTTGCCGTAACAACCAGCTTCAACAAATTAGCCACCGAAGGTCTCAAGATTCGAAATCTCGCATCCCTTGGAAATGATGTTGTAGCTTCACTTACTGGTTCAACCAAAAGTGTTTTTTCTTTTGGTAAATGTCCTCAACTCATGTTTGTTTTGGCTGGGGAGTTTGCCATCGCTGTGCGTGATCTAAGGTAGCAATCCTTGGGCTTTTCGTGATGGGTTTCCGCGGTGATTGGAAAGCTTTGGTGATGCTTTTCAACTTTAACCGTCACTACAACACCAACAAGGTGTGTGAATACTTAAATGTGTCTCAATGATTAGGTTGCGAAAAAATAATACAAACATCCGAAACTTTCAATGCCAACCCCCTGAAGGTATGTTGGTTGTGTGAAGCATCAAAAGGCATGGAGAATGACCTGAACATGAGCATTACAAACGTTGGTGAAAATGCCGAATGGTGGCAAAGTATGCTTACAACTTTACCATGGAGTATACCTCCCAGTTTTTCACGATTGCTTGGCTTCACTGTCAGTATGATTGTTCCTGACTTACTACATGTCTGGAATCTAGGCGTAGCAAGGCACGTTTTAGGATCAACATTGAAGGTCATCCTACGGGAGCAGGTTGTTTTCCACCAGAATAACATCCCCGAAAGACTGGCAGCCGCATCCGAGTCGCTGAGACGATATGCGAAGTCTCACCGGCTTCACCTGCGTATCAAGAAGCTAACCCGTGCTAAGATCGGGTGGAAACAACGGAAGTATCCAGAACTTGCGTGCAGTGGCTATGACAGCTATGTGGTTGGTAAATGGCTCCAACATCTTTTACAACCCCATTCAGCAACTTATGGTGATATCCTTTCAGTGCTATGGAGTTCAAACAAGGCTATTAGCACAATGTATGCCAGCGATTCATGGTTTCTCACGCAATCTGAGAAAGAAACAGTTCGTAGCACCGGTGAAATTTTCACAAAGTTGTACATGAAACTGGCTGGACAAGCCATCCAACAGCACCAGCTTTTGTGGAGAGTGATTCCCAAAATGCATTTACTGAGTCACATCTTCAGGTTTCATCGTGGTGTGAACTGCGCACGATTTTCTACATGGATGGACGAAGACTTTTTAAAGAAGATCAGCAAAGTGCTGGCACTCACCTCAGAAAAAACTGCCCAAAAGAGGCTTTTGGAACGTTGGTTACTTTCCCTTCATGAACGCATGAAGAAGAATCTAGCGGATTGAGGGGGTAGATGTAAAACACATCTCAAATTTCAACTTGTCGGATCTCGTCGCCGCCAAAAAAAAAGCTGGCCTCTTCAATTTTCACCATCAGCAATCACCATGGCGTGTCAGCATCATCATGATTTTTTCAAATTTAGAAGGAATATACATTGACATATTTGTTAATAGTGCAAGTTGACGAATTTAGTGTATGTATTTGTATCGAAAATGAAACTTAGATACAAAAGACATTTGATGTATGAACATGTTTTCGGTAATATTCAACATGATTTGTTAATTCGTGTCTAAAATCTCTACATATATACATATATTTGCTTCAAAACACAGTTCTTTTTGTGTTTTGAGGAGTTGATGCAGTTTGTGCAATCTGAAAATCTTGAACCCGTGATATGTTCAAGATGCCAATATTGCCAAGTTGGAACGATGAAACATTGGCCAGGGCAGAGGGTGCTTGGTGGATCCTTAGTTCATCATGGTAAATTAGCTAGGTCGCCAAAAACGGCTTCAAACAAACGAAAACTGCGAATATCACACGGTGTGATTTTCAACACTGGGACGGTCAAACCGTGAAAACCGTGAAAACCGTGAAAATCACCATTTGGCCGTGGAAATCGCCATTTGGCCGTGGAAAAGTGTAATTTCACACCGTGAAAACCATTTGGCCTCGAAAAACACGAATGTCCGTAGAAACACATTTTCATGGTCGTTCATGGTTTGGCCTCGGTTTTTGGGGCCGAAGGGTCCTCCAGGCTCACCGGCTTCCAGGAGCCAGCATTCCACCTGCTGACAAATCAGAAACGTCAGACTGGCCTTCAACCGTTTGCCCGCCTTTGTGCTCCAGCTTGGGTTGCGGCGAACATTTCCTACATCAAAGATCTGGACTACATGGAAGGTCGCATTCAGAGTCTGGGCAAACCAAACAAGACTCCACCAGCAGGGGGAGATACAGAGCCACCAAAGGATCCTCCTCGGAAGAGACCTCGGGAATGGCAAGAAGAAGGATGGTGCAGCCGAAGAGGCATAGCTGGATTTGGTCGTGGTAATCGATCTGAAGGCAGTGCTTTTTCGTTTGCAGATGGTGCCTTGGTTGATGGGGGGGTTTCGGTCCATGACCATGCATGTGAGGTTGATCCCCCTTTGATAACCCCTGCTGATAATTCGTGTAGTCTGCCCGATCTTAAGAGTTCAGCACCTGACATTGACCCAATCAGACCTGCTATGCAATTTTGTAACCAGTTTTGGATGTCTCGAACTGCTCTGACGGCATTCGCTAGAGCCAGTCTTGTTGAATCCAGCACCCGCACTGTGCAAGGGGGGCACCGTCGCCCTCTATGGCCTGTCCCGATCCCTAGGTTCAGTTGGACGGCATATAAGCGTCT